>Ga0209382_10000770_pt1 | contig 51801 bp, 46 predicted proteins | sample SoiMetdeltSBSDD5_FD_187599 | JGI IMG/M metagenome (GOLD analysis project Ga0209382, IMG submission 187599) | Bulk soil microbial communities from a Populus tree surrounding site in Tennessee, USA - Soil MetaG P. deltoides SBSDD5 (SPAdes) (version 2) | ecosystem: Environmental > Terrestrial >...
GCTCGAGCAGCGCGCGGGTGATGATGCCCTCCGACTCCGGCGTGTACGACAGATGCAGCGATACCACGTCGGATGCGGCGAACAGCTCGTCGAGCGCGACGAGCGTCAGCCCGTGCACCGCGCGCTCTTTGCTCGCACGCCGCGTCCAGCCGATGAGCCGCATACCCAGCCCCGCGCCGAGCCGCGCCATCTCCGTCCCGATCGGCCCCAGCCCCACGATGCCGAGCGTTTTTCCGCGAAGCTCCATCCCGACGAAACGGCCGGGCTCCCAGCGACCTTCGCGCACGCTCACGAAGGCGGGCCCGATGTGGCGGGTGAGCGCGAGCATCATGGCCAGCGTGTGCTCGGCGACCGACGTCGCGCCGTAATCCGGCGTGTAGGCGATGGCCACGCCGCGGCGGGTGGCCTCCGCGACGTCGATGCAGCTGTTGTAGCCGATCCCGAGAAAGCTGATGAAGCGCAGGCGCGGGCAGGCACGCAGCACCTCGGCGTCCATCTCGGAGTAGTCGAGGACGACGGCCTCGGCGGGCTGCAGACGCTGGATCAGCGTCGCGCGGTCGGGCGGCGGGCCGTCGTAGAAGTCCACCTCGCCCAGCTTGCGGAGCGGCTCGAGCTCCGAGGGGTGCTGCACACAGCCGGCGCCGTCGGGGAAGACGATTCGCATGCCGCAGATGGTACCGTACTGACCGCCGTGTCGACCGACCGTGTCGCTGCTCTGCGCGCGTGCTGGCATCCCGTCGCGTACGCCGCCGACGTCGCGTGCGCGCCCCGCGCGACGACGCTGCTCGGCGAGCCGCTCGTGCTGTGGCGCGACACGCGCGGCGCCGTGCACGCGTTTCGCGACGTCTGCGTGCACCGCGGAACGGCGTTGTCGCTTGGCTGCGTGGACGGCGACGAGATCGTCTGCGCCTACCACGGCTGGCGCTACGGCAGCGACGGCGCCTGCACGCGAATCCCGCAGCTCGCCGAGCCCATGCGCGTGCCGGCACGCGCGCGCGCCGTCGCGTATGCCGCGCGCGAGCGATACGGCCTCGTCTGGGTGGCGCTCGACACGCCGGTCCGAGAGATTCCGGACGTGCCCGAGCTCGAGAACTCCGCCTGGCGCGTGGTGCCCGCGGGGCCCTTCGCGTGGAACTGCGACGCCTCACGCCAGGTCGAGAACTTCACCGACTTCGGCCATTTCGCGTTCGTGCATCCGGGGCTGCTCGGCGACCCGGCGCGGCCCGTCGTCGCGCCGTACGAGGTGACGGTGGACGGCGCCGTCCTGCGCTACGCGTACGGGCGTCCGGACGCGCCGAACACCGAAGAGTTCCCGGTCTTCGCGGCTGAAGAGAAGAAGGACACCACGCGCCGCACGCGCTACGCGCTGCACCTGCCGTACACGATCGTGGAGCACATCGACTGGGGCGGCGCGGACGGGCTCGTGTACTTCTTCGCCTCGCAGCCCGTCGCCGACGACCGCTGCGTCGGCTACTGCCTGGTGGCGCGCAACTACAACCTCGAGCAACCCGACGACGTCATCCAGGCCTTCGAGCGGACGATCTTCGGTCAGGATCAGCGCGTGGTGGAGTCGCAGCGACCCGACCGCGTGCCGTTCGACCTCGCGGCCGAGCTCCACCTCACCTTCGACGCCGTGGCCGTCGCGTACCGGCGCGCGATGCGAGCGCACGGCTTCGGGTGATTCTCGCCGCCTTCCGCACCAAGAGCTTTCGCTTCCAGTGGTCGGCCGATCTGCTCACGTCGTGGGCCTTCGAGATGGAGACGCTCACGCTCGGCTGGTACGTCATGCAGCAGACCGGCTCGGTGCTGCTGCTCACCGCGTTCGGCTCGCTGCAGTTTCTCGGCACGCTGGCGGCACCGATGTTCGGCGTGCTGGCGGATCGGGTCGGAGCGCGCGCGATGCTCTGCGCGATGCGCGCGGTTTACGCCGCGCTCGCGGCGCTGGTGGCCGTGCTGGCCGCCGCCGGGTGGCTGACGCCGGTCTGGGTGCTCGTGCTGGCGACGCTCGGCGGCCTCGTGCGGCCCAACGACGTCGTCATGCGCAATACGCTGATCGGCGAGAGCATTCCCTCCGAGCACTTCATGGGGGCGCTCGCGCTGTCACGGGCGACGATGGACTCGGCGCGCGCGGGCGGGGCGCTGGCGGGCGCCGCGCTGACGGCGGCGCTCGGGCTCGGTGTGACGTACGCCGTCGTCACCAGCGTCTACCTGACGAGCCTCGCATTGACGCTCGGCGTGGCGCGACGTCCACCCGTGCCCGATCCCGCCGGCGTGTCGCGCGCCGCGATGCCGACACCCTCCGGCGGGCGCGAGCTGGTCGACGGCCTCACGCACGTCGTGACGACGCCGCCGCTGCTGGCGATGATGGTGCTGGCGTTCGTGATCAACGTCAGCGCCTATCCGATCTCCGGCGGCTTGTTGCCGTACGCCGCGCAGCGCGTCTATCAGGTCGGCGCGACCGGCCTCGGCCTGCTCGCCGCGAGTTTCGCGATCGGCGCGCTGCTCGGCTCGATCGCGATGGTCGTGACGGGCGGCCCGCGCAACCCGGCGCGCGCGACGCTCGTGCACACCACGCTCTGGTACGTGATGCTCCTGCTCTTCTCCCAAGTCGAGCGGATGGCCGTGGGGATGGCGACGCTGTTCGTCGCGGGCTTCGTGCAGAGCATCGCGATGATCTCGATGGCCGCCACCCTGCTCGCCGAGGCCGATGTGAGCTTCCGCGCCCGCGTGATGGGCGTGCGGATGCTCGCCGTCTACGGACTGCCGCTCGGACTGCTGGCCGCGGGCTTCGTCATCCCGCGGCTCGGCTATCCGACGACGATCGCGCTGTCCGCGGCCGTCGGCCTCGTGGTCACCATTCTGATCGGCCTGCGCTGGCGCGCGGCGATGTGGCGTCCGCGCTGACGCCGCCTCAGGTCGCCGCCGCGCCTTTGAGATCGTCCAGGTGTCGCTTCACGCCGGCCGTCATCGACGCCAGGTCGGACGTCACCATCACGAGATCGAAGCCGCGCTTCACCGCGCCCGCCGCGAAGGTCCCGCTCGCGCAGTGCATGCACGCCTTGATGCCGTGTTTGTGCGCCGCGTCCCGGATCTTGTCGCACGTCGCCATGTGCACCGGATCCGGATTGTCGGGGCGCGGATTCATGCCGAGCGCGAATGCCAGGTCGGACGGCCCGATGTACACGGCATCCAGACCCGGCGTGGCGCAGATGGCGTCGAGATTCGCGAGGCCTTCCTTGGTCTCGATCATCCCCATCACGACGATCTCGTCGTTGGCCTTGGCGAGGTAGTCGGCGCCGCCGTAGTGGACGGCGCGCACCGGGCCCGAGGAGCGGATGCCGATCGGGGGATAGCGGCACGCCGCCACCGCTTTCGCCGCGTCCTCAGCGGTGTTGATGAGTGGCACCAGCACGGCGTACGCGCCGAGATCGAGCACCTTCATGATCGTCGCCGGATCGTTCCACGGCACGCGCACCACGGGGACGGTGTCCGTCTGTGAGATCCCCTGCAGCATCGGCCACACGTCGTTCATGTCGGTGAGGCCGTGCTGCATGTCGACGACGAGCGCGTCGAACCCCTGCCGCGCCATCACCTCCGCGGTGAAGCCGTGCGACACCGACAGCCAGCCCATCGTGACGTAGCGTCCCTCGCGCCAGATCTGTTTGATCCTGTTCGGCCGCATCGTCGTACCTCGCAGTTGGGATGTGGATCAGAGCTTCGCGACGCCCGCGCGCGCGCAGTCCTCGTCCTGCTGCGCCGTGCCGCCGCCGACACCGCACGCGCCTTCCAGGACGCCGTTGCGGATGATCGGCACCGCGCCTTGACTCGGAATCATGTGGCCGCCCTCGGCGGCGGCGATGCCCTGGATGATCGGAGTCCCGGCGCGCTCTTGCAGCTCGCCGCTCGGACGGGCGAAGGCCGCCGACGCGATGGCCTTGCCCTGGCAGCCATAGACGCTTCCCCAGATCGCGCCGTCCATACGATTGAAGGCGACCAGCCGGCCGCCGGCGTCACACACGGCCACGCTGATCCGGATCTGGAGCTCTCGGGCGCGATTCGTGGCGGCTTGCATGATCTGATTGGCTTCGGCGAGGGTGAGCGCCATGGGTGTAGCCTCCTGGGGGTCGGTGTCTGGTGCGGTCACTACTTCTATCACGACCGAGGAGGTCTTATGGCCCAGGCGACGCTGCCCCCGTGGATCCAGACGCTGCGCCAGCGTGATCCGGAGTTCGCCGACTCCTACGTGGCCCAGCGCGAGCGCGTGCTGAGAGACGGCGCCATCCCCGCCAAGTACAAGCACCTCATGACGATGATCGTGGATGCGCTGCTCGCGCATCCCGACGGCGTGGCCACCATCGCCAACCGCGCGCGCGCCGCCGGCGCGTCGGAGGCCGAGATCCAGGAGGCGGTGCAGGTCGCGTACTTGTTCGGCGGCACCCCGGCGCTGGTCACGGCCGTCAACGCGTTCCGGTCGTCCTGAGGACCGCGCCATGATCCTCGAGCGCTTCAAGGTTCCGGCGAAGGATCAGGTCCTGGTCTCCGAAGCTGCGTTGCGCAGCACGGTCACACGGATCTTCGAGCGGCTCGGCTGCAGCGCGGAGGACGCCGCCGACGCCGCGGACGCGCTCACGATGACGGATCTGCGCGGCGTGGAGACCCACGGCGTGTCGAACATGCTGCGCCGCTACGTCAGCGACTATCGCGCCGGCAAGCTCGAGCCCAAGCCGGGATGGCGGCTGGTGCGCGAGTCGCCGGCGACCGCGGTGATCGATGCGGAGCGGCGGCTCGGGATCGTCGTCGGCCCGAAGGCGATGCGTCTAGCCGTCGACAAGGCCCGCGCCTGCGGCGTGGGCGTGGTGACCGTGTACAACAGCGGCCATTTCGGAGCGATCGGTCACTTCGCCATGCAGGCCGCGCAGCAGGACATGATCGGCGTGTGCTTCACCGGCGCCAGCGTGGGCGTGGTGCCCACGTTCGCCGCCAAGCCGATGCTCGGTACGAACCCCATCGCCATCGCCGCGCCCGCCCGGCGTGAGGCGCCGATGCTGTTCGACGCAGCGACGTCCGCCATCGCCGGCAACAAGATTCGTCTGGCCATTCGGCTCGGCTCGCCGCTCCTGCCCGGCTGGGTCTCGGACAAAGAGGGCACGCCGATCACCGAAGAAAAGCCGGTGTTCGATCGCGACGAGTATTACCAGCTGCCGCTCGGGGGCACGCGCGAGCAGGGCTCGCACAAAGGTTACGGCCTCGCGCTCATGGCCGAGGTGCTGTCCACGGTGCTCGCCGGCGCGCTGCCGATGATGCTGCAGCCGGGCAACGGCAGCAAGAATCACTTCGCGGCCTACGACATCGCGGCATTCACCGACGTCGAGCAGTTCAAGGACACGATGGATCGCACGCTCGAGGCGCTGCGCACCGCGCAGCCCGCGCCGGGCCAGGAGCGCGTGCTCTACCCCGGCCTGTCGGAATTCGAGGAGACGCAGAAGCGCCGCGCCCACGGCATTCCGCTGCACAAAGAGGTCGTGGACTGGTTCGCCCAGTGCACGGGCGAGCTCGGCGTCCCACATCTGCCTACGCTGGGCGGATCCGTTTAGGCGAGGTTTGATCTGCGGCCAAGGTCCCGTAGCTGCGCCCGGCGTTCGCACCCATTATTCGCTCATGCGAGCGGCTCGGGTCCTCGCCACAATCATGCTTTCGGCCGTGCCCGCGTTCGCGCAGCCGGCGTCCTCCCGCGATCGGAACGAATGGAGCTTCGAGGTGACTCCGTATCTCCGGGCGGCAGGGTGACGTCGAGGTGGCAAACCGCAAGGCCTCGGTCGACCCCTCGTTCAGCGACCTGCTGAAGGATCTCGATTTTGGCGTCATGACGGCCGCGCAGATCCGCTGTGGCCGCAGGGGGCTTTCAAGCCGGGAGCACTCTCCGGCGGGATGGTCTCGAAGAGCACCGTGCCGGCCGATCCGATCATCGGCCTCCGAGCCGCGGTCAACGTCACCGACAGACTGTCGCTGTCCGTGCTCGGCGACATCGGCGGATTCGGTGCTCGTCTGATCGGACCTGGCAGGCGTTTGGAGGAATCGAATATCGCTCCACGAAGCACGGGTCGGTGCGTGCCGGGCATCGAGCGCTCGCGATCGACTTCGAAAAGGCCCAGATCAAGCTCGACGCCGTGATGCATGGGCCGACGCTCGGCGTGGGATTCCGGTTGTCGTTCGCGCGCAAGTAGCTCACCGACCACCGAATACGCGGGTGCCGCCCGCCCCACCACATAGCTCCGGGCCTGAGACCCATTAGGCCCACTCGGCCATCGCCGTTCGGCACTGTTGGGCGTCACTCGGCGTCGGACAACATCGTCTTCGCGGGGCCACGCGGCGCAGGTCGTGGTTTCAGCGGCGAGGGCCGGGGGGAGACTTTATGCGTCGCACACTCGAACGACTGGAGTTAGAGTTCCGCAAGCTTCTCGGGGCGGCGTTGTTCTTCGCCGCGGCCTCTTGTCTGGTCGTCTTCACCGACAAGCTGGCCGTCTGGGGATCCGATCTCAGGACCGCCAGCTTCGTCGGGGGGATCGTCGCCGGCCTGATCATCGCGAAGGTCTTGCTGGTCGTGGATCTGCTTCCCTTCGTGGACGCCTATCCGCACAAGCCGCTCCTCTACAACATCGTGTGGAAAGCTCCGATCTACATCGCGGCCGTCGGCGTGTTCCGATACGCGGAGCGCCTGATCCATCATCTCTTCAGCGGAGCCGGCCTGACTGCCGCCAGCTACCAGGCCATGCAGCCCTTCGCGCAGCCGGCGTTCTGGGCCACTGGGATCTGGCTCACGGTGCTCTTCCTCCTCTTCCTGACGACACGCGAACTCAGCCGAGCCCTGGGCAAGGACAAGATGCGACTCCTCTTTCTCGGACGATGATACATATTTCGATACCGGCCGGCGTAGGCGCGCTGCTCGCGTTCCTCTTCGTGCTTTCTGGCTGTTCCACGCTCCTGCGGAACGATGCCGTACCCGCTGCGCTGGAGTCCGAGACGCGCATCCCCATTCCCGAACTTCCGGAAGGCATACGATACCGTGTGGGTCACGCCAAAGATCAGGCTGCGCTCGTCGAGGAGTTTGCGAAATCCTGGAAGCGCGAACGCGAACACCTGATGTCTCGGGGGCACACCGGACCGTTGCCGCCGACGGCCTTTCTCGCCCTTTCTGGTGGCGGCGATCAAGGGGCCTTTGGCGCCGGCATTCTCAACGGCTGGACAGCCGCGGGCGACCGACCGCAATTCAAGCTGGTAACGGGCATCAGTACGGGCGCCCTGATCGCGCCGTTCGCGTTCCTGGGGTCGGCGTACGACGCCAAGCTGAAAGCGCTCTATACGAATATTTCGTCCAAAGACGTCCTCAGGCTGCGCGGCTACTTGGCAGCCCTGACGAGCGATGCCATGGCGGACACGCAGCCGTTGCGCAGGATGCTCGCTCGGCACGTGGACCGCGCCATGCTGGACGCGATCGCGGCGGAGTACGTGAAAGGACGAGAGCTGTGGATCGCGACCACGAATCTCGACTCCCGCGAACGGTACATCTGGAACCTCACGCGCATTGCCACCAGCCGGCATCCGAAGGCATTGGACCTCTTCCACTCGCTCATGCTCGCCTCCGCCGCGATTCCAGGTGCCTTTCCGCCGGTGCTGATCGATGTCGAGGTGGCCGGCCGCGGGTATCAGGAGATGCACGTCGACGGAGGCGCGATGGCGCAGGTCTTCGTCTACCCCATCGGACTGGACTTCGAAGCCTTGGCCGCCGAACACGATGCCAACCGCCAGCGGATTCTCTATGTCATTCGCAACAGCCGGCTGGATCCGGACTGGGCGCAAGTCGAACGCCGGACCTTGAGCATCGCGGGGCGTGCCATCTCCTCACTGATCCACACTCAGGGCGTCGGTGATCTCTACCGGATCTATCTCACGGCGCAACGGGATGGTCTGGATTTCAATCTTGCGTACATTCCGGCGCAGTTCAACGCCCCGCATAAAGCGGACTTCGACCCTCACTTCATGCGCGCACTCTTCGAGACCGGTTACGAGATGGCGGCGAAGGGCTACCCGTGGCAGAAGGTGCCGCCTGACTACGGCACGACCCACAAGTGATCGTCACGGAGGGAGATCATGCGACGAGCTCTACTGGCCGTGACGTCGAAGCGCAACTGGCTGCTCGCGCTCAGCGGTGTGGTCATGGCGCTGGACGCCGGGGTGGCGCACGGCAAGGAATGCGCCGGCGTCAGCCTTCCGGATCAGGCCGAGGTGAATGGGAACAGGCTGAGGCTCAATGGCCTCGGCCTTCGCCAGGCGACGATGTTGAGGGTCAACGTGTATGTCGCCGCCCTGTACGTCGCGGAGCCCTCGAGAGATGCCGACGCTATCCTCGGATCAAAGGCGCCGAAGCAGCTCGTTCTGCACTTCGTGCGCAACGTCGGCGCCGCCGACCTCAGCAAGGCCTGGGACGAGGGGTTTGCGAGCAACGCGAAGGACCAGGTGCCTGCCCTCAAGGAGCGCATCGAAACGCTCAAGGCTTGGATGGGTGACGTGAAATCCGGCGAACGAATCGCCTTCACCCACCTGCCCGGCGCCGGCACCCAAGTAGACGTGAGCGGGACAACCAAGGGCACGGTCAAGGGCGATGACTTCGCGCGAGCGTTCCTTTCGATCTGGTTGGGTGCCCACCCGCCCAATTCCGGCTTGAAGACCGGGATACTCGGCGGTGCCTGCCCTTGAGGTGTCGCACGTTGCCAAGCCATCACCGCAACACTCCGGTCGTCGTGGTACCTCCCCGATTCGCAAGCTGCGGTGGTCCGACGCCCCGGAAGATAGACCCTCCAGCGACTGGAAGGTCAAGGGGCGAGTGAACCGGGCAATGTCGTAATCTTTCAGGCCAATGACGGCATACACCACCGCCGGCACCAGGGAGCTCTGAGCCGTGGACCTGCGGGGCTGCGTCGCGCTGGTGACGGGAGGCTCCGGCGATCTCGGTCGCGCCATCGCGCTGGCGCTGGCGGGCGCCGGCGCCGACGTGGCCGTGACGTTCGTCGACTATAAGGACGGCGCGGTGGAGACGTGTCGCCGCGTCGCGGAGCGCGGGCGGCGCGCAACGATGGTGCGGCTCGACGTCAGCGACACGGCAGCGGCGGCGCCGGCCGTGGAGGATGTCGTGGCCGAGCTCGGTCGGCTCGACATTCTCGTGAACAACGCCGGCTGGAATGCCGGCGTGCCGTTCCGTGATCTCGACGGTCTGACGGTCGATATCTGGGATCGCATCCAGGACGTCAACCTGCGCGGGCCGTTTTTTCTCGCACGCGCGGCGGCGCCTCACTTGCGCGCGCGCGGCGCCGGCCGGATCGTCAACGTCGCCTCGGTGGCGGGTCTCCGACCGGCCGGCAGCAGCATCGCGTATGCGGTGGCGAAAGCCGGACTCATTCACCTCACGCGGTGCCTGGCCGTCGCGCTTGCGCCCGAAGTGACGGTGAACTGCGTCGCGCCGGGGCTCATGGAAGGCACGCGCATGGCGAAGCGGCTGCCCGCCGAAGTGGTGGAGAGCACTCGCCGGCTGGCGGTGCTACAGCGCTCCACCGCCATCGACGACGTCGCCGCGCAGGTGGTCGCGTTCTGCCGCGCGGAGAGCGTCACCGGTCAGGTGCTCAACATCGACGCCGGCGTACACTTCCACTGAGCGCGATCAGGTCGTGACGCCGCGCGAGCGCAGCAGCTCCGCGATGCGCGGCTGGTCGCAATAGCCGGCCCACTCGAGCACGGTCGCGTCGTACTTGTCGTCGCGGATCCCGGGGTCGGCGCCCGCGTCGAGCAGCATCCGCGCGAGGTCGACCAGACCGTGCTCGGCGGCGACGTGCAGCGCCGTCGAATTGCAGCCCCAGAACACGCGCTTGGCGTTGACGTCCACCCCGTGCTCGATGAGCCAGCGGACCGCGTCCGGCTTTCTGGCCGCGACGAGCACGTGCAGCGCCATCGTGCTGGGATCCTCCTTCAGGAGTCGCTCAGCGACATCCAGCCGCTCGAGGCTCACCGCAGCCACGAGGTCGAGCGCGGCCCCGGCTTGCTCGAGGAGGGCCACCATCGCAGGCTCACGCGCGCCGAGCGCCGCCAGCGTCAACGGCGTGTTCCCCGCGGCGTCGCGCGAGTGGACATCGGCGCCGAGGTCGAGCAGCAGCCGCACCATGTCCGCGCGATTCACCGCCACCGCGTGGTGCAACGGGTGCGACGGTGCTCGTTGCGGCTCATCCGAGTGCCGAGTAGCGACGCGTCGCCCTCGACGAGACGCCGCACGTCGTCGGCACGACCGAGCGCGATGGCCGACCAGATCTCGAGGCGTCCGCCAGCTCGCAGCAGATACGCCGCGACGTCGGCACGCACGCGTCCCAGACACGTCGCCCAGCCGAGCACGCCGAGTTGATGATCGTCACCGGCGCCGATCGCGTCCGCGCCCGCCTCGACGAGCATCTGGACCACCTCGAGGCTGGCGGCGCTGGCGGCGCCATGCAGCGCGGACGCGTTGTCGCCGTAGTCGCGGATCGTGACGTCGGCGCCGTGCTCGAGCAGAACGCGCACGCAGTCCATGCGGTCGTTCCACGCCGCGCGATGCAGCGCCGTCTGGCCGGTGCGGTCCACGCCGCGCGCGTCGAGCTGCTCGGGATGCGCGTCGAGCAGCCGGCGCAGCTCGTCGGCCCGGCCCTCCGCGGCAGCGGTCTGGATCGCGGCGACCGCGCGCTTGACGTCCCCGGGCCGCTCGTCGCGCTCCTGGTAGTCGCGCATCAACAGCTCGAGCTCCTCGTGACCCAGCGTCTTGGCGACCTGGTGCAGGCTGCGCCCGGCGCCGTCCGTCGTGCCTGGATGGAAACCGGCGTCGAGCGCGCGGCGAACGTCGGCGACATCACCGGCCGACGCGGCCTCGAACACGCGCTGGCGCGTGCGCTCGTCGACGGCGGCCTTGAGCTGTCGCCAGCTCGGGAACCCGTACGACCGCGCGACGAGCCGCTGCGCGTCGCTCAGTCGCGCGGAGGCATCCTCTCGTCGCAGGGCGTCGCGGCGCTGTTTGGCTTCGTTGCGGAGATGCTCGAGATTGGGCCGAGCGGGCAGCTGTCGTGACATGGGCGGGCCTGCCTTCCTCTCGCCGGGCAAAGCCTCGGCGGTGCGCCCGGGCGTCCGCGAGTCTCGGGCAGGAAGTCAGGTTGTACCGGCGACTGAACCACCGAGCGGGCTGAGCCCTTTACGCGGACCGTCGGCCCCTCGTCGGGCCAGACGAACGATAACGCGACCCTCCACGCGCCGCAACCGTTTCACAGATCGTGCGATGCGGGGTCTTACCCGAAAGGAGACCGGCCAATGGCATCCATTCGCAAAGAGATCGTGATCGACGCACCGGCAGACAAGATCTGGGATGTGGTTCGGGACGTCGGCGCCGTGCACCGCCGGATGGCGCCGGGCTTCGTCGTCGACACACGGCTCGAAGAGGGCGCACGCGTCGTGACATTTGCCAACGGCCTGGTCGCGCGCGAGCTCATCGTCGACGTGGACGATGCCGCGCGTCGCCTGGTCTGGGCCGTGGTCGGCTCGCCGCGGCTGACCCATCACAACGCGTCGATGCAGGTCTTCGCCGATGGCGAGCACAGGAGCCGCGTGGTGTGGATCGCCGACGTCCTTCCGAACGAGGTCGCCGGTCACATCGCCGGGATGATGGACGGCGGTCTCGCCACGATGAAGAAGACGCTCGAGCGATGACACCGCACCCGATGGTCGCGCAGCTGCGCTTCACGCGCGGCGAGTGGCGTCGCGGGCTGAAAGCGGTCACCGCGGAAGAAGCCGCGCGGCGCTTCGATCCGATCAATCCGATCGCATGGATGATCGGCCACCTCGCGTGGCAGGAGCAGCGCTACTTCGTCGAGCTCGCGCAGAACACGATCGCTGTGCCGGAGGTGAAGGCGTTCGGCTACGGCAAGCCGCTCAGCGTGCCGCCGCTCGACGATGCGTGGCGATGGTGGCATGCCGTCGTGGCCGGCGCCGACCGCTATCTGGACACGATCAGCGCCAAAGACCTCACGCGCCCATGGAAGGCGGATCGCTCGGGCGAGACGCCGGGCACGCGCCTGCACCGGACGACCTATCACTACTGGTTTCACCTGGGCGAGTCGCAGGCGGTGCGCCAGCTGCTCGGCCACGCGAAGCTGCCAACCTTCGTGGGCGGCTTCGGCAAGTCGCCGTATCGTCCGGAGTCGTGAGCCGCTCGATCGCGGGCCCCATGTATCGCGTGGCCTCGTCCGCGCGCACAGATGTATGGGGGTCGGTTTGGCGGCGACACCATACATCGTGCCGCTCACGACGACCGACCAGTTGTATCGGGAATTGACGGGCGCATGCGTGCCGTCGATCGTGACTCCGGAGGTCACGATCGATGACGACGAAGGACCTGGACACATTCTTCGAGGGTTGGAACCGGCACGACGTCGACGCCCTGATGCGATTCATGGCCGACGATTGCGTATTCGAGAGCGCGGCGGGGTCCGAGGCCTGCGGCGCACGACACGCCGGGCACGATCAGGTGCGCGCGGCGTTCGCGCGCGTCTTCGCGGCCTACCCCGACGCGGCGTTCAGACAGACGCGCCACTTCGTGGCGGGTAACCGGGGCCTCTCCGAGTGGCTCTTCACGGGCACCACACGCGACGGCAGAAAGGTCGAGGTCAACGGCTGCGACGTGTTCACGTTCGCGAACGACAAGATCGCCGTGAAGAGCGCCTTCTTCAAGAACCGGAGCTAGCGAAGACCCGGGACTAGCGGCCGAGGCGCTCGAGCAGCGTCTGCGCCGCGCGGACCTCGAACGCTTCCCCCGAGCGCTCGACGGTCTGCTGCAGCGCCTGCCGTGCCCGACGTGCGTGCTCCGTGCGGCGAGCCGGATCCGTGACGATCTTCGCGATCCGGTAGTGATCGACGGCGAGGAAGAACCGGACCGTGCCGGCGCGCGCGTGACCGGCGTGGTCGGCGAGAAACCGCTCCTCCTCGAGAGCCGCGCGCTGCAGCGCGGGCAGATCGATGCCGACGAGCGTCTCGGGGTCGGGCCCGAGCGTGGCGTAGAAGCGCTCAGCGATGAGACGAAACTTCGCTTCGGGTGCAAAGCGACCGCGCGGCGCCCGCCGGAGATAGTCGCGGAAGGCGGCCAGATCGTAGACGTAACGGTTCACCGGCGGCGTCCACGCCACGTTGATGGTCTGCGCCTGGAGCCGCTTGGCGACGAGCTCCGCGAAGAGATCGCGCGTGCCGTGCGCGGCGACGTCGGCATTGAGCGCCTCCACGAGCGTCGTGACCGTCTCGCCAAGCCGAAAGACGGCCTCGGCGCGGTCGCTCTCGCTGGCGCCCTCGGCCGCGGCGCGTCGCTGCGAGGCGACGTCCATCAGCAAGGCTTCGGCGCGCTCGATGTCGTGACCTGCCGCCGGCACGGCGACGGTCAGCATCAGCGCCACCGCGAGGGCCAGCCTCACGCCAGGCTCCGCTGAACGAGCCAGACGAGCCCGAGCACCAGAATGATCACGGACGCCGCGCGCGTGACCAGCACGTGCAGGCGGGTACGCGTGAGCGCGGACAGCAGCGGGAGCGCCGCCGCGACGATGACGACCTGCGCGATCTCGACGCCGACGTTGAAGGCGACGAGCGACGTGACGAGCCGCGACGAGGGCAGCGCCAGCTCCTTGAGGACCGCGGCGAACCCGAAGCCGTGGACGAGGCCGAAGAGGAAGCTCACGACCCACCGGCCCTCGCGACGTGTCGTGAAAAGGTTCTCCGCCGCCACGTAGACGATGCTCAGTGCGATGCCCACTTCGACAGCGGTCGGCGGCAGCGTGACGACATCGAGCGCCGCCAGTGACAGGGTCAGGCTGTGTGCGGCGGTGAAGGCGGTGACGATCTTGACCACTGCGGCCAGCGAGGCGCCCGTCAACAGAAGCGCCACGAGGAAGGCAATGTGGTCGTACCCGATGAAGATGTGCACGATGCCGAGCTTCAAAAACTCGACGGCAGTCGCCGCGACTCCGGGCCCCTCGCGATACGTCACGCCGGGCCGGAACACGAACTCGCGGCTGGTACCGCCCGCGTCGATCCGCGCCACCGTCGTGTGATCGCGCCCCAGCTCGGTCAGCGGCTCGCATCGCACAACGACGTCGCGTAGCGGCCCGCCGGCGCCGAACCGAAGCGTTGCCTCGAGCACCGCGCGACCATCCCCGCTCCGCCCCGCCTGGAGGGCAACGACCTCTGCCGCGAGCGGGTGACCCGATGCCGAGACACTGACGACGCGACGCAGGTACTCGGCAACATCGGCGCGGCGACCCTCGAGCTCCGCGGCGTCGACCCGGCCGTTCAGATCGCGATCCAGCGACAGCACCAGATCGAGCTCGAACAAGTTCAGACTGAGCGCGACGTCGACGCCCGAGCCGCCGATGGTGATGCGTGCGTGCGCGACGTTCGCGGGATGCGCCGCGGGCTGCGTGACGAGCGCGCCGACGAGCACGGCGGCCACGACGCCCGCCGAGATGAACCGGCTCAACGGCTGATCGCGTGCTCGGCCACGGCGCGGTACCACCCGCCGGCCTCCGTCCACGCGGGATCCGGCCCGGGCAGCTCGTGGTAGGCCTTGAGGAAGCTCCAGCGCCCGTCGCGCGCGCCGAACAGCAGCCGGATCGAATACCAGGCCGGGTCGTTCTTGGGACGGATGTCCATGCCGAGCACGCCGACGAGCGTGACATCCGCGTCGGGCGCCATGTCCCGGCGCCGGATGTCCACGCGCACATTCCGCACGCCGGCCGTCTCCGCGGTGAACGCGTCCACCACGCGCGCGGCGACTTCTTCGAAGGCCTGCGGCGGCCGCCAGTGTTCGGCGAGCGTGCGCGCGATCGGCTCGGCCCTGGCATCCGGAAACTCCGCGCGCGCGACCAGCCGGTAGCCGCCCAGGACGGCGAGCGTGCGCAACGGCAGCGCACCGTCGGCGGCGAAGCGTCCGCGGCCTGCCCCGGCATCGCGCGCGTCGTCTGCGGTGAGGACCGCAACTTCGAGTTGATCGCTGGCGAGCAGCTTCACGATCTCGCCGGCGTCGGCCGCGCGCGCCACCATGGCGCGGCTCTCGGGCAGCTCGCGCGCGAGCACCGCGGCGACCGCCTCACCGACGCGAAAGGACGCGGCGTCGGCCGCGCTGGCCACGATGATCAGCCGCGATTTACGGTACGCCTGCCACTGCCGGTACGGCGAGTGGCCCATGACGCCACACGCCGCGCCGGCGAGTGCGAGCAGGCGCACGAGGTCCCGACGCTGCACCGCCGTGACCCGCTACTTGTCGAAGACGCCGAGGTCCAGGATCGCCGTGACGGCGAAGTTCGGCACGTCGACGAGGTTCGAGATCCTGAGATCCACGGCGACGCTGCAGAGCGAATAGGCCTGCTCGCGCGTGAGCTTCTTTTCGCGCACGAGCCAGTCGATCATCTGCAGCAGCGCGTCGCGGGCCGAGAGCGTCACGTCCTCGGAGAGGTTCATCAGCGGACCGATGCGCACGCCGTCGAGGTACTGGTGATACGGCGTCACCTTGCCGCCTTCCTTGATCGGGAACCCGACGGTCGCGTAGAACTTGTTCGGCTCGAGGGCCTTGAGCTGATTGCCGCCCTCGAAGTGCGGCTGCCGGATGAACGCCGCCAGTCCCTTGCGCACGGCGATCTTCACCGTCACCGTGGCGTCCATCTCGATGGCGGTGCCGGAGACCTCGCCGTCGCCCTGTGCGAAGTGGACGTCACCGATCGACAGCAGGCAGCCCTTCACGAAGCACGGCAGCAGCAGCGTCGTGCCCTTCACCATCTGCTTCACGTCCATGTTGCCGCCGTTCTCGCGCGGCGGAATCGTGCGCAGACAGCGGTCCTTCGCCGTCCCGTTCGCTCCGCACACGCCGGCCGGCACCGCGTCCTTCGGCTCCGGCGGCAGCACGAAGCCGCCCGCCTTCATGAGGGCGTCCTCACGCTGAAACATGATGTCGACCTCTTTGGGACCCGGCGCCGTGCCGATGGTGCCCGTGAATCCGTTGAAGCGAACCTTGACGCCCGGCATGTCGGGCGACGTCGCCGTGGTGCGCGTCAGATCCCAGCGCACGATGTGCGGGTTCGGGAACAGGTCACGCAGGAAGCCGAACCCGGGCACCTGCACGGTGAAGCCGAACTTGTCCGGCACGATGTCGACGACGGTCACGGCCAGGACGTCACCGGCCTCGGCCCCGTTGACGAACAGCGGGCCCGTCAGCGGATGCACCAGATTGAGATTCGCGGCCGCGACGTCCGCCGCCGTGGAGTTGCGCGTGAACGCGTGATCCAGCGCGTCACGCGTCTCGTACACGACGGTGTCGCCAGGATCCGCCGTCGCGACGGGCTTGATGTCGGGGTGCCACCGGTTGTGGCAGACGGAGTCGTCGGCACACTTCGCGCCCTTTTTCGGGATTCGGACCGTCTTGGCGACGGCCGCATCGGGCACGACCGCGGACACGACGAACGCGAGAAGCGAGAGCAGCGGGAGCCAGCGCGACATGCGGGCCATGGTCGGCCTCCTCTTCCAGGGGTGAGGGCCGTGAAGCCGGGGTGACCGTACCGCAGCGGCTAAGTTAGTCGCGCCGCCCGCCTTGTCAAGACGTCAGTCGGCCGCCGACACCGTCGCCGCGCGCCAGATGCGTCGCGCGCCCTTGTCGATGTTGAGCGCGACGATGGCGGCGCCGGCGAGGAAGACGCAGGCGAGCCCGTACGCCGCGCCATAGCCACCGGTCGTCTCGAACAGCGCGCCGGCGAGCCACGACCCGAGCGCCGAGCCCGTCTGGTGCACGAGGAAGATCAGGCCGAACACCGAGCTGACCGAAAACCGGCCGTAGATGTCCGCGGTGAGCGCGGAGGTCATCGACCCCGTCCCGGCCATCGTGACTCCGCCGAGCACGGCGACCGCGAGGATCGCCGTCGGGTTGTCGCGGATGAGGAACAAGCCGGCGAAGATCCCGATGCGTCCGGCGTAGATCGCGGCGAGCACGGGCCGCCGACCGAATCGATCCGAGAGCGCGCCCAGCATAACGGTGAACGCAATGCTCGAGCCGCCGAGCACGCCGAGAGCCCACGACGCGAACATCGGCGTGTAGCCGTGGTCTGTGAGCATGGGCACGCCGTGCGCCGAGAGCAGCGCCATCGAGAAGCCGCACGTGAAGAACGAGCCGGCGAGCTGCCAGAACGCCAGCGTCTGCACCGCCTCGCCCGCGGCGACGCGCTCGCGCGCCGCCTCGGCGCCGCGCGCTTTGGGCGCCGCCCCGTCGGGGAGCAGCCCCATCGACTCCGGCGAGTCGCGCACGACGAACAGGCAGAGCGGAAGCACGAGCACGAGGATCCCGGCCGCGATGACGACGTACGTGATCCGCCAGCCGGTGTTGATGATCAGCCACGTCACCGCCGGCACGAGGAGGCTCATCCCGGTCATCGACGCGCTGCCGAGCACCGACAGCGCGGTGCCGCGGCGCTTGTTGAACCAGCGCGCGACCACGCCGGAGGCGATCACCGGCCCAGTGCCGGCCAGGCCGAGCGGCACGAGCACGCCGTACACGAGGGCGAACTCCCAGACGTCGCGCACCATCGCGGTCATCACCAGCGACGCGGCCAGCAGCAGTGTGCCGAGCGAGCTGACGAGCCGAACGCTGAAACGGTCGAGCAGCATGCCGGCGAACGGCATGAAGACGCCGTAGAGCAGCAGGCTCAGCGCGATCACCAGCGAGAAGCTGGCGCGATCGAGGTGCAGATCGGCCACGATCGGCTTGAGGAACGGGCCCACGGCGTGGCGGATACCCGTGGAGAGGAACGCGGTGACGGAGAAGGCGGCGACCACCCACCAGCCGTAGAAGATCGCGCGATCCTTCATTGTCACGAACAATCTACCGCATCAGCTCCTCCCGCAGCCGCGCAGCGACGACGGCCGCGTCTCCGGGCTGAAGGTTGATCGGATCGATCGCGATCTCGTCGACGTAGCCGCCCTGGTGCGCACCCTGCTGCACGTAGATATGCGGATCGCCCTGGGCGAGCGCCACCTGCACCGCGTGACCGGACGGACCGACCCAGTCCGGTGTGAAGTAGACGACGGCGTGCGGAATCACGCGATTGACGGGATCCTGCTCGACGACGACGCGTAACCCGCGAATGCCCGCGAGCGCTTCGACGATCGTCGCGCAGACGTCGGTATAGCGCTTCATCTCGGCCTTCTCGTCCTCGGCCATGAAGCACTCCAGCGCGACGACGAGGCCGCAGATCTCCTCCTTCGACGTCTTGGCGGCGCGCCCGAGCGCCTGGTTGGGGCTCGCGTTCAGCGCGGCGGCGCGCACGAGGTCGCGCCGGCCGGCCAGAATGCCCGTCGACTGCGGGCCGCGGATCCCCTTGCCGCCGCTGAAGCTCACGAGATCGGCGCCCAGACGCAGGAACTTGGTGAGATTTTCTCGCGGCGGCAGCATCGACGCGGCGTCGACGATGACCGGGACGCCGCGCGCGTGCGCGATGGCGAGCACCTGCTCCAGCGACAGCACGCCGGGCGGGCTCGTGAACGGCGAGACCAGATAGGCGACCGCCGCCGTGTGCTCGGTGATGGCCGCCTCGAGCTCGAACGGCTGCGTCCGGCGCGCGAGCCCGATCTCGACCAGCACGCCGCCGGCCACGCGGTAGGCCTGGTCGTAGGCAAAGCGATGCGCGCGCTGCAGGATGATCTCGTTGCGCATCCCGCGTGTGTCGGGCAGCCGCGTGATCGTCGCGGGATCGCTGCCGGCGATGCAGGCGGCGGCCTGCAAGATCAGCCCGGCGCTCGCGCCGGCGGTGACGAACGCCGCCTCGGCGCCGAGCATCCGGGCGATGGCGGCGCCGGCAGCCTCGTTCAGCTCGTCAAGATTGACGAGTGCGGTCGACGCTTCCCGCATCGCCTCCAGCGCTTCGGGGCGCAGGATCGACCCGCCATAGCGGGTCGTCGTGCCGGAGCCGTGGATGATCGTTCGAACGCCGAGTCGACGGTAGATCGCGGGAACGGGCCTCGGGGACGTCACGCTGGGCTCTCCTCTCGCACGCTGCGGGTTCTCGAACGCGAGGAAGGCTACGCCGGGCCTCGCGCACGGTCAAGGAAGTGGCGTAGTATCCCGCCACCGGGAGGCGGCCCATGACACTTGCGACCAGCGTTCGGCGTGTCGTCTTGCTCGCCCTCGTCCTCGTCGGCGTCGTCACTCCCGGCGCCTGGCCGCCGCCCAGCGCACAACCGGCGACGCTCGGTCCCCATCAGCAGCTCCTGCGCGAGATCTACCAGGAGCTGATCGAGATCAACACGACCGACTCCGTCGGCGACAATACGAAAGCGGCTGAAGCGATGGCGCGGCGGCTCCTCGCCGCCGGCTTTCCTGCCGGCGACGTGCAGGTGCTGGTACCGGCGCCGCGCAAGGGCAACCTCGTCGCGCGGCTGCGCGGCTCGGGCGCCCGTCGTCCGCTTCTGCTGCTCGCTCACCTCGACGTCGTCGAGGCGAATCGCGAGGACTGGTCCGTCGACCCGTTCACGCTGCTCGAGCGTGACGGCTACTTCTACGGTCGCGGGACCACCGACGACAAGGCGATGGCGGCGGCCTTCGTCGCGAACCTGATCCGCTTCAAGCAGGAAGGGCTCGTGCCCGATCGCGACATCATCGTGGCGCTGACGGCCGACGAGGAGGGCGGCGGCCACAACGGCGTCGTCTGGCTGCTCGCGAATCACCGCGCCCTCATCGACGCCGAGCTGGCGATCAACGAGGGAGGCGGCGGCTCGATCAAGAACGGCGTGTATCTCTCGAACAGCATCCAGGCCAGCGAGAAGATTCCGCAGAATTACCGGCTGGAGGTGAAGAACGCTGGCGGCCACAGCTCGTTGCCGATCAAGGACAACGCGATCTCGCATCTCGCCGGCGGCCTCGCGCGGCTCGGTGAGTTCGACTTCCCGGTGCGGCTCGACGACGTCAACCGCGCGTACTTCGAGCGCACGGCCGCCATCGCGCGGGGCGCGCTGGGCGACGACATGCGGGCGATCGCCGGCGGCAGCAAGGACCCCGCGGTCGTCGCGCGGCTCGCCAGCGCCGGACCCATTTTCAATTCGCGCCTGCGCACGACGTGCGTGGCGACGCGGCTCGAGGGCGGCCACGCCAACAACGCGCTGCCCCAGACAGCCAGAGCGGTGGTCAACTGCCGTGTGCTGCCGGGCGAGTCGGAGGAGGACGTACGGCGCACGCTGATCGGCGCGCTGGCCACCGACAAGATCACCGTGACGTCGATGAATCGGTTCTTCCCGAGCCCGGCCTCGCCGCTGACGCCTGAGGTGATGCGCGCTGTGGAATCGGTGACGGCGGCCATGTGGCCCGGCGTCCCGGTCATTCCGACGATGTCCACCGGCGCGACGGACTCGCGATTCCTGCGCACGGCGGGCATCCCCGCCTATGGCACCTCCGGGATGTTCGGCGACATCGACGACATTCGCGCGCACGGACGCGACGAGCGCCTGCTCGTGCGCTCGCTCTACGAGGGACAGGAGTACCTGTACCGGCTGACCAAGGCCCTCGCGTCGCCCTGACGGCGCTCGTCAGCTACTGCATGTACTTCACGTCCGAGCGATAGGTCTTGTAGTCGCCGACGAAGAACGGCTGCAGCGCCGGCGCGAACTCCTTTTTGTAGAGGTCGCTCTGCTCGTAGGCCTGCATGTCGGCCGCGCTCTCCCAGAGACTCACCGCGAAGCCCGTATCTTTGTCCTGCGAGTCTTGCAGGAGCCACCGCCCGCGCAGCCCCTTGACCTTGGTGCCCTTGGCGGCGACCGTCGCGCGATACGTCTTCTCGAACTCGTTCCAGGACCCGGCCCGGAGCTTGCCCCACGTAATCCGCATGATCATGTCTGGTCCTCCTGCACGACTCGAGCGTGGTGAAGGATCTTAGTCCCGCCGCAGGCGCGGGTCGAGCGTGTCGCGCAAGCCGTCGCCGAGCAGGTTCAGCGACAAGCCGGCCAGGGTCAGGGCCAGACCCGGGAACGCGCTCACCCAGAACGCCTCGCGGATCACGTTCTTGCCGCTGGCGATCACGTTGCCCCACGACGGCACGTACGGCGGCACCCCCACGCCGAGGAAGCCCAGGATCGCCTCGGCGAGCACGGCGTACGCGAAGATGAAGGTCCCCTGCACCAGCAGCGGGCCCACGCAGTTGGGCAGGATATGGCGGAAGGCGATGCCGAGGCCGCCGCGGCCGAGCGCCTGCGCCGCCATGACGTAATCCAGCTCGCGCACGCTGAGGGCCGTGCTGCGAATCAGCATGGCGGTGCGCGGCAGATAGACGATCGAGAGCGAGACGATCACGTTCCATACGCCCGGCCCGCGCACCGCCATGAGGGCGATGGCGAGCAGGATGGCGGGGAACGCCATCAGGCCGTCCATGACGCGCATGATGACGATGTCCAGGCGGCGGTAGTACCCGGCGATGAGCCCGATCGCCACGCCGCCGAGCGACGTCAGGATCATCGTCACGCCGCCGACGAGGAGCGAGACGCGGCTGCCGTGGAGCACGAGGCTCGCGATGTCTCGACCGAATTCGTCGGTGCCGAGCAGGTTCTCCATGCGCGGCGGCTTGAGACGCTGGCCCGGGTAGAGTCGCGTGGGGTTGTACGGCGCGAGCACGTCGGCGAACAACGCGATCAGCACGAGCAAGACGAACACGCTGCCGCCGACGACCACGTTGCGGTTCTTGAGAATTCGACGCACGAGCCGCGTGCGCGTCCCGGCCGCCGTCACGGGCGCGCCGGCGATGACGGCGCTCTCGTTCACCGCCACGCCGTCAGGCATAGCGAATGCGAGGGTCGATGTAGGCGTACACCATGTCCACGACGAGGTTGATCAGCATGTAGGCAGCGGCGGTCACGAGCACGACGCCCTGCACGACCGGATAATCGCGGCGCAGGATTGCCGAGATGATGAGCCGCCCGAGGCCGGGAATGTTGAAGACGATCTCGGTGACCACGGCGCCGCCGATGAGGATCGCCATCGTGATACCGATGACCGTCACCACCGGCACCAGTGCGTTCCGAAACGCGTGCAGGTAGATCACGCTTCGCTCGGCGAGGCCTTTAGCTCGCGCGGTGCGGATGAAGTCCTGTCGCAGCACCTCGATCATGCACGAGCGCGCGATGCGGGCGATCAGCGCGGACTGACTGAAGCCCAGCGACACGGCCGGCAACAGCATGTAGCGGGCGGCGGCCACGGGATCCTGAAAGACCGACGCGTATCCGGCGACGGGAAGCCAGCCGAGCCGCACCGAGAAGAAGTAGATGAAGTTCAGGCTCAGCCAGAAGCCCGGCACGCAGACGCCGAGCAACGCCAGCGTCATGAGACCGCGATCCCACCACGAGCCCTGATACGCGCCGGCCACGATCCCGGACGGCACGCCGATCAGCACGGCGACGAAGAGCGCCGCGGCCATGAGGATCAGCGTGGGCTCGGCACGCTCCCACAGCGCCTGCGTGACCGGACGGTCGAGGAAATATGAATGTCCGAGATCTCCGCGCAGCAGGCGCGTGTAGAAGCGCAGCAGCTGCTCGGGAAGCGGCCGGTCGAGGCCCAGCACACGACGCGCGTCTTCGATCTGCTGCGCGTTGGCCTCCGGCCCCAGGATCACGGCGACCGGATCGCCGGGGATCAGGTGAATCAGCAGAAAGACGACCGTCACCACCACCAGCATCACCGGCAGGAGCGCCAGCAGGCGCCGCAAGAAATACGTGCTCACGGTGGTGGCGCGGCGGTCGCCCCGTGTGGACGACCGCCGCCGTCAGCGACTATTTGTCCAGCCAGACGTTGTGGAAGCGCGGCCGCATGAGCGTGGTGTCAAACCCCTTGACGTGGTTCCGTGCCGCGCGCAGCCCGAACAGATCGCCGTAGCGCGCGACGGGGACGCGGTCGTAGAAGGTGCGCGTCACCTGCTCCCACAGCGCGAAGCGCTTCTTGTAATCGCCCTCGCGCGCCAGCTCGGTGAGCAGGCGATTGAGCTCCTCGTCGTCGGTCCAGCCCGGCCAGTTGGGACCGAGATAGATGTGGTGGGTCGGATCGTAGAAGTTGCCCATTCCGGTCGTGAAGACGTCGTACTCCTTGGAGTTGTTGCGGCGCTTGACCAGCGTGGCCCAGTCCACGACCTGGAGATCGATCGTGAACCCCGCGTCTTCGAGCTGCTGCTTGCTCAGCAGCGCGAAGTCGTACATCCACTTGTACTCCTGTGTGGTCATGAAGCGGATGGGCTCGCCTTTGTAGCCGGCCTCGCGAAGCAGGCGCCGCGCCTTGTCGCGATTGTGCTCGTTCCACGGCAGCCCCGAGAGCTTCGTGTGCCAGGGCGTGTTCTCGGCGAAGGCCAGGCTGGAATCCATGCGGTACAGGTCGCGATGGCCGCCGGCCACGTTCTTCATGATGGGCTCCATGTCGAGCGCCGCCTGCCAGGCCTGGCGGAGCTTCTGGTTCGTCATGAGCCCTTCCTTCTTGTTGAACACGGCCACCAGCCAGTAGTACGGCTTGGCCACGATCGCCTGCACTCCGGACACGCCCTTCAGCCGCTCGTAGGCGTTGAGGTCGAGGTCGTCGGCGAAGTCGAGCTCGCCGGTCTCGATCTGGGCCACGCGCGTGGCGGCATCGGGCACCGGCATCCACAGGAGCTCGTTGACGTAGACGACCTTGCGGCCGCCGTAGCCGCTGGCGGGCTCCTTGCGCGGCTGATAGTCGTCGAAGCGCACCATCTTGATGTGGCGGTCGGGCTTCCACTCGACGAGCTTGAAGGGGCCGGTGCCGATCCACTCGGTCGCCTTCTCCGCCGGCTTGAACTTGTCCGCGACTTCCTTGGGATAGATGGCCGCCGCGTTGTTCGGAACGGCCAGCGAGATGACGACGATCGCGGTCGTCTCCTTGAGCTTCATCTCCACCGTGTACTTGTCGACCGCGCGCACCTCGGCCACTCGCGCGTAGAGGGTCTTGCCGTACGTCGACTGGGCGCCCCAGCGGTTGAGCGAGGCCACCACGTCGGCGGACGTCATCTCCTTGCCATTGTGGAACTTGATCCCCTGGCGGAGCTTGAACGTGTAGGTCAGGCCATCCTTCGACACCGCCGGCATGCCCTCGGCCAGCATCGGTATCGGCTGAGACTTGGCGTCGAGCGTGTAGAGGCCCTCGTAAATGTGCTGCGCGAGCACCTCGGTGATCGTGGCCGTCGTCCAGTGCGCGTCGAGCGTGGGCGGCTCGCCGAGATTGCCGACCTTGAGCACGCCGCCCTTCTTCTGGGCCGTCGCGTCGGGAACGGAGACCAGGAGGGACAGCGCGAGCACCGTCAGCGTGAGGATCCGCATCCGACACCTCATGGGACACCTCCGAGTGTCACGGGATCTTATCGAGAAATGCCGTGGTGCGCTCAGCGCGGTCGCGCCGCGATCGCGGCCGCCGTCTCGCGGGCGGTGCCGGCGGCGCGCTCGGCGAACGTCCGACAGAGTCCGGTGTACTGGGCCGGATCGAGCAGCGCCTCGATCTGAGCCTGGCTGAGCCCGGCGCTCACGTGCGGATCGGCGGCCAGCGTCTCCCGGAACGGCCGCGCCTGCGTCACCGACGCCTGCGCCGCCTCGTAGAGCGCGTCGTGCGCGCGCTGTCGTCCGATCTGCTTGCCCAGCTCGAGCATCAGCGCTTCGGCCATGATCAGGCCGCCCGACAGCTCGACGTTGTCGCGCATCCGCTCCGGAAAGACCTGCAGCCCGTCGAAGAGCGCGATCACGCGCGCCAGCACATCGCCCGTGAGCTCGCACGCCTGAACGATCGCGCGGCTCATCATGATGCTGGTGGTGCGGTCGGCCTCGTGCTCCGTCTGCATCGCTTCCAGCGCCAGCGGCACGAGCGCACGAATCTCCGCGGCGGCCGCGACGATGTCCTGGGACAGCTTCGGATTGCGCTTCTGCGGCATCGTGCTGCTGCCGACGGTGCCCGGCGGCACCGGCTCCTCGACCTCGCCGAACTCCTGCTTCATGAGCGTGTAGATCTCGCGGCCGATCTTGCTGCACGTCGCGGCGAGCATGCCGAGCAGCAGGACGTACTCCGCCTGATGGTCGCCGAGGGTTCGCGCCGGCACGGGCATCGCGCGCATCCCCAGGCGGGCCGCCATCTTGTCCTGAGTGGCCAGGCCGGCCTCGCCGAGCGAGGCGAGCGTGCCCGCGCCGCCGCCGAGCATCGCCACGAACACGCGCGACTCGCAGCCGCGCAGCCGCTCGACGTGACGGCAGAGCTCGTCGATCCACACGGCGACCTTGAAGCCGAACGTCGCCGGCACCGCGTGCTGTCCGTGCGTTCGGCCGGGCAGCACCGCATCCTTGGTCCGCTCGGCCAGATCGGCCAGCGTGGTGAGAATCGTCGCGAGCTGCCGCAGAAAGATCTCGTGCGCGCGGCGCACTTGGAGGAGCTGCCCCGTCTGGGTCACGTTCTGCGTCGTCGCTCCCCAATGGACGTAGCCGCCGGCGTCCCCGTCGCACGCGCGGTCCAGCTCCCACACCAGCGGCACCAGCGGATGGCCCGTCTTCGCCAGACCCGCGCGCACGACGGCGAGGTCGAGATATTTCAGCTGAGCCTTACGCGTGATCTCGCGGGCGGCGCTTTCCGGAATGATCCCGAGCTCGGCCTGCGCCTGCGCGAGCGCAGCCTCGACGTCGAGCCAGGACTGAAAGCGCGCCGCCTCGGTGAACAGCGCGCGCACTCCCGGGTCGTCGATCCGAAGTGAGGTCGGCTCCTCCAGCATGGCTGCCTCGTCAGCGCGCCCGCCGTACCGCCCCGGGCGCATAGACCTCGCGGTTCACGACGTTCAGCGGCCGCTGCCCCGACAGCACACGCGCGATCTCCTCGCCGCATCGGCGTGGCACCGCGGCCACCGCGGCCGTCGAGAAATACGCGGCATGCGGCGTGGCGATCACGTTGTCCATGCGCAGCAGCGGGTGGTCGACCGCAATCGGCTCGTGCTCCCAGACGTCGAGCGCCGCCCCCGCGAGGCGCTTGTCGTGCAGCGCGCGGACCAGCGCCTTCTCGTCGACGACCGGGCCGCGCGACGTGTTGATCAAGAGCGCCGTCGGCTTCATGCGCTGAAAGAACTTCTCGCCGATCAGGTGGCGCGTCTCGTCGTTCAGCAGCGTGTGCACGGAGACGTAGTCGGAGCGCTCGGCGAGCGCCTCGAGCGACACGCGCTCGACGCCGAGCGCGGTGAAGTGCGCGTCATCCACGTAGGGATCGCACGCGATGACCTTCGTCTCGAGCGCGGCGACGCGCTTGGCGAACGCGCTGCCGATATTGCCGAGCCCGACGATGCCCACGGTCTCGCCGTGCAGCGAGCCCGTGCCGCCCGGCACGCCGGCCGACCAGACGCCCGCTCGCACCTGACGGTCCAGCGTCAGGATCTTGCGATTCCACGCCAGCAGCAGCGCGAGCGCGTGGTTGGCGACCTCGCGGACCCAGATGTCCGGAATGTTGACGACGATGACGCCGAGCTCGGTGGCCGCGCGCACGTCGATGACGTCGTAGCCGACGCCGGTGCGGACAACGACCTTGAGGCCCTCGAGCGCGCCGAGCACCGCGCGGGTAATCGGCGAAAACGCGACGACCAGCGCATCCGCGTCGCGGGTGCGATCGATCAGCGCATTCGGATCACCGATGAAGGGCAGCGCGACGACGCGCGCCGGAACCGAGCCGAGCGCGTCCTGGCAGTCGCTCCAGTCGCGCTCGGTCTGCCCCTGAACGACGTACACGCGGTAGGACCTGTCGACCATGTCGATTCGTGGCGAGGAGTGTATCCCATGACGGGGCCGGCGCATCGGAAGCCAATAGGAGGTCTGGAAACATCATGAGCAAGCTGCTGGACAAGGTGGCCATCGTCACCGGCGCATCCAAAGGCATCGGCGCGTCCATCGCGCGGCAGCTGGCCGGCGAAGGCGCGGCCGTGGTGGTGAACTATGCATCCAGTCGTGCGGACGCTGAGCGCGTGGTGGGCGAGATCACGCGCAACGGCGGGCGCGCGATCGCCGTGCAGGCGAACGTCGCGAAGCAGGCGGACGTCGATCGCCTGTTCGCCGAGACGAAGAAGGCGTACGGCCGGCTCGACATTCTCGTCAACAACGCGGGTGTTTACGAGTTCGCGCCGCTCGAGGACGTGACCGAGGAAAAATTCCGCAAGATGTTCGACATCAACGTGCTGGGCGTGCTGCTCGCATCCAAGGCCGCCGCGCACGCGTTCGATGCCGCGGGCGGGACCATCCTCAACATCAGCTCGCTGGCAAGCACGCTCGCGCCGCCCACCTCGGCGGTCTACAGCGCCTCGAAGGCCGCGGTGGACGCGGTGACGCGGGCGCTGGCCTCAGAGCTCGGTCCGCGCAACATCCGCGTGAACGCCATCAATCCCGGCACTGTGGAAACGGAGGGTGTGCACGCGGCGGGCTTCATGGAGAGCGACTTCCTCAAGGACGCCGTCGCGAAAACGCCGCTCGGGCGGCTCGGGCAGCCGGGCGACATCGCGCGCGTCGCCGTGTTCCTCGTGTCATCGGACGCCGCGTGGGTCACGGGCGAAACGCTGCTAGCCACCGGAGGCCTGCGCTGACCCACGCGCCTTCGGTCATGTGATGAGGCCGTAGAACCGGCCGGCGTTCTCGCACGTCATCTTGCGGGTGACGTCGGCCGGCAGGTGCTTGAACTGCTCACTGATGTACTTCTCGGACTCCGGCCACACGCCGTCGGGATGCGGGTAGTCCGAGCCCCACATCAGCGTCTCGAGGCCCATCTCGTCGATCAGCTTCGTGCCGACACGGTCGTACTGGAACGTCGCCTTGCACTGGCGGCGCCAGTACTCGCTGGGCTTGAGCTTGAGCGGCAGATCCTTGTACTGATCCTCGTACTCGAAGTCCATGCGATCGAGCACGTAGGGGATCCAGCCAATGCCGCTCTCGCCGAAGGCGATCTTCAGATTCGGATAGCGCTCGAACACTGCGCGGCCCATCAGCGCCGTAAGAATGTTCGCGAGCGTCATCTGGAACAGACAGAGACCGCTGTACATGAGCGCGCGCTGGGTGAGACCCGTGTACTTCTCGCGCAGCGCCGGCGACACAGACGGGAACGTGTGGAAGTGCAGCGGGATGCCGACCTCGTTGATGGCCGCCCAGAGCGGCTCCCATTGCTCGTGCCACATGGGCTCCATCTCCCACGAGCACGACAGCTCGATGCCCTTGAAGCCGAGCTTGGCGACGCGATCGACTTCCGCCACGGCAGCGTCGATGTCGCCGTAGGGCAGATTCGCGAGCCCGATGTGGCGGTCGGGATAATGGCGGCAGAAGTCGGCCATCCACGTGTTGTAGATGCGCACCATCTCGTTGGACGCCTCGATGTCCTTGAGCTTCGCCGCGGCGGCCAGGATGCCGTAGATGACCTCGGCGTCCACGCCGTCGCGGTCCATCTCCTTGATGCGGAGATGCGGGTCGCCCGGCCGGCGGATCCCCTGCTTGCCGTCCTCGTAGAGGCCCGTCGACGCCATGACGTCGACGCGCAGCTGCTTGCCCGGCGCGTACTTGGTGCCGGAGGCGCCCACGCCGCCGGCGATCCCGAACTTGACGCCGTTTTTGGCGACCCACCACCGGTCGCCGTCGGGCCCGTCCGCGACGTACGGCATGCGATCCTTCAACGCTTGGGGAGCCTCCGACGTGAAAAGGTCGGGAGGCAGCCAGATCAGGTCGAGATGGCAGTCCGCGGAGATCCGGTTGTAGCGCATGGTCGTCTCCTATCGCGGCGTGTGGCGGGCCAGAGTGTACACCTTTGGGCGCAGTATCAGTGTCGAGGTCGCGGGAAGTTGTTACAAACGCGGAGACCTCACTGCCTCCCGCCAAAGCCATTCTGCGCTCGCCGAGGGCGCATCGACCTCGGCCGACAAACGCGCGCGTGCTGGCACGCAAATCGCTATGACCGTCGCACGAACCAGACGCGCCGCGTGCACTGACAGAGTCCCTCGACGTCTTCAACTTGCGTGATATTGGTGACGACAGCAAACTGACGATCGTGAAAGACGCAATATCCCGCCGCGCTCTTGTCGGGTTCGGCGTACCGGTACTGCTGGCGGCGCTGCTCCTGAGCCCCGCCAACGCACACGCGCTCAGTTTCGACGACGTCGCCGCACGCGCGGAGAAGCTCGCGGCGGCGCCGTATCGCAAGCCGAGCGCCGGTCTGCCCAAGTCGGCCAAGACGCTCGGGTATGACCAATACCGCGATATTCGATACCGGCCCGAGCGGGGGCTGTGGCGCAACGCCAAGCTGAACTTTGACATCATGTTCTTTCATCGCGGCTGGCTCTACGAGGATGCGGTGACGATTCGCGAGGTGACTCCGGCCGGCGAGCGTGAGGTCGCATTCGATCCCGACGCCTTCGACTACGGCAATAACAAGGTCGAGCGCGAAGAGCTCCGCGGCCTGGGATTCGCCGGTTTTCGGGTCCACTTCCCGATCAACACCGCGGCGTACCGAGACGAAGTCCTTGTCTTCCTCGGGGCGAGCTACTTCCGCGCGCTCGGCCGGGGGCAGCGCTACGGCCTCTCTGCGCGTGGGCTTGCCGTCGACACCGCAGAGGCCAGCGGCGAGGAGTTTCCACGGTTCGTGGAATTCTGGATCGAGCGCCCCGCGCCGGCCGCGAAGGAGCTGACGATCTTTGCGATGCTCGATTCGCCACGGGTCACCGGCGCGTACCGGTTCGTTCTCAAGCCCGGCGTCACAACCGTGCTCGACGTCGACGCCAAGCTCTTCTCCCGCAAGAGCGGCGGGAAGCTCGGGGTGGCTCCCCTGACGAGCATGTTCTTCTTCGGTGCCAATCAGCGACCGAATCGCGAGGACTATCGCGGGCAGGTCCACGATTCCGACGGCCTGTCCATCCACTCGAGCACGGACGAGTGGGTCTGGCGTCCGCTCGTGAATCCCAAGCGCCTGCTGGTGACCTCATTTGCGCTCACCGATCCGGTCGGCTTCGGCCTCATGCAGCGCGAGCGGACCTTCGCGCATTACCAGGATCTCGAGGCGCGCTATGACCTGCGACCGTCGGCATGGATCGAAGCTAAGGGCTCCTGGGGATCGGGAAGGATTGAGCTGGTCCAGATTCCCGTCCGCGATGAAACCAACGACAACGTTGTCGCGTACTGGGTTCCGGCCCAGGCACCCGATCCAAAGCAGCCGCTCGCGTTCGGGTATCGCGTGCTGTGGCAGAAGGAGCGCGAGACGCGTCCGCCGGGCGCCTGGGTCCGCGAGACACGTCGTGGCCGCGGATACACGAGGGCGGACGACGGCAGCATAGAGTTCCACGTCGACTTCGAGGGGCCGTCGCTCACGCGACTGCCCCCCACCGCGGCCGTGCATTCCGCGGCGTGGACCGACGGCAACGCAGAGCTCCTGGAACACCGCGCGACCCGCAACGACGTCACGAACGGCTGGCGCGTCGTCGCGCGTATGCGGCGCCTGGACGCCGCGAAACCCGTGGAGATCCGCGCTCAGCTCAAACACGGCAACGAGATTCTGTCGGAGACATGGAGCTACATCGTCCCGCCCGATTAGAGTCCGGCCGCGCGCACCGGCCGGTGGTCGCCGCGCCGCCCATCCGCCGGACACCGATGGGCCCGGCGGGATGGCGCGATCCCCTTCGCGTTCCGCGTGGGGCGGCGCTCCGGCTCGCCGACCGGCCGACGGTGACGAGCGAGGCGACGGACGGCCCGCATGCCGCCGAGACCCGGCTCACGCGAACGGCCCTCATCCGCCGCACGGTCTTTACGATCCTCGCGGTGACCCAGACGGTCGCGTTTGCCTATTACATGACGACGCGGATCTTGCCGTACCACGGCCAGCAGCCGCTCGAGCTGGCGATCCTGAGTCTCTCCACGATCCTGTTCGCCTGGGTCTCGCTCGGCTTCTGGACGGCGCTGAGCGGCTTCGTGCTGCTGTGCTTCGGCGGCGATCGCCACGCCGTCACCTCCGCCGTGGCGGGAACTCCGATATCGCCCGACGCGCGCACGGCGGTCGTCATGCCGATCCGCAACGAGCACGTGGCGCGCGTGTTCGCCGGGTTGCGCGCGACGTACGAGTCGGTCGCCGCGACGACGGCGCTGCCGCACTTCGACTTCTTCATCCTGAGCGACAGCACCGAGCCCGACACGCTGACGGCCGAGCGCCAGGCGTGGGTGGACCTGTGCACGGCGGTGAGCGGATTCGGGCACATCTTCTATCGATGGCGCCGGCACCGCGTGAAGCGCAAGAGCGGGAACATCGCGGATTTCTGCCGTCGGTGGGGCAGCCAGTACCGCTACATGATCGTGCTGGACGCGGACAGCGTCATGAGCGGCGAGTGCGTGACCGCGCTGGTCCGGCTGATGGAGGCCAATCCGAGCGCGGGCATCATCCAGACGGCTCCGCGCGCAGCGGGGCGCGACACGCTCTACGCCCGTGTCCAACAGTTCGCCACCCGCGTCTACGGGCCGCTCTTCACCGCGGGTCTACACTTCTGGCAGCTCGGCGAGTCCTATTACTGGGGCCACAACGCGATCATCCGGATCGCGCCCTTCATGCGGCACTGCGCGCTCGGGCGGCTCCCCGGGCGAGGTCCCCTGTCGGGAGAGATCCTCTCGCACGATTTCGTGGAGGCCGCGCTGATGCGCCGGGCGGGGTGGAAGGTGTGGATGGCGTACGACCTGCCGGGCAGCTACGAAGAGATGCCGCCCAATCTTGTCGACGAGCTCAGCCGCGACCGGCGTTGGTGCCAGGGCAACCTGATCAACTCGCGGCTCACGGTGTGGCAAGGGCTCAACCCCGCGCACCGCGCCGTGTTCATGACCGGGGTCATGACCTATGTCTCCGCCCCGCTGTGGCTGCTCTCCCTGGCGCTGTCGACGGTGTTCGTCGTGGTGCAGACGGTCATCGGGCCGCAATACTTCGTCGAGCCGCGACAGCTCTTTCCGATCTGGCCCGAGTGGGACGTGAAGTCGGCCATCGGCTTCGCCGTCGGAACGGGTGTCGTGCTCTTTCTCCCGAAGATCCTCGGCGCCATTCTCGTCGTGGCGCGCGGCGCCGATCGTTTCGGCGGCGTACTGCGGCTGACGCTCAGCCTCATTCTCGAGATGATCTTCTCGGCGCTGCTGGCGCCGGTCCGCATGCTCTTCCACACGCAGTTCGTCGTCGCCGCGCTCACCGGCCTGCACGTCCGCTGGAACAGTCCGCCGCGCGAGGACACCCAGACGACGTGGAGCGAGGCGGTGCGACGTCACGGCATCCATACGCTGATCGGCATCGGCTGGGGCGCCGGCATCTACTGGGTCCACCCGCCCTACACGTTGTGGCTGCTGCCGGTCGTGGGCGCCCTGGCCCTGTCGATGCCGATCTCGGTCTACTCGAGCCGCGTCTCGCTTGGGCGCGCGATGCGCCGGGCGCGGCTGTTCCTCATTCCGGAGGAGACCGATCCGCCGGCGGAGCTGCGCACGGTGCGCGAGCACGCCAGCGGCGCCGGCGGCGCGCCGCGCTTCGTGCACGCGGTGGTGGATCCTGTCGTCAACGCGATCGCGGTCGCGTGCGCGGCGTCATCGGCGGGGGCGCGTCGTTCGGCCGGCAAGCGGTCGCGCTGGGATCGCACCATCGCGGCCGCCGTCGAGCACGGACCGGGCGCGCTGAACGACGACCAGAGGCTATTCTTCCTGACGGACCCACTCAGGCTGTCCCAGTTGCACGTGCAGGTGTCGACGTCGCCGACCGCTCACCCGAGCTGGCGCACCGAGGCAGCCGACGACGAACTCCGCGATCGCAGCGCGCTCGGCCACGCCTCCTAGGCTACGACTCGTTCAAGACGTGCCCCTTCGACGCGATGACCTTCGCATAGAAGAGGGCGCTGTCTTTGGGCGTCCGCTTCTGGGTGTCGAAGTCGACGTGCACGATGCCAAAGCGCTTGGAATAGCCGAGCGACCATTCGAAGTTGTCGAGCAGCGACCACACGAAATATCCGCGCACGTCGACACCGCGATCGATCGCGGCGTGGACGGCCTTGAGGTGGGTGCGTAGGTAGTCGACGCGTAACGGATCGGCCAGACAGTCTCCCTCGATCACCGGCGGGTCGAAAAACGCCGCGCCATTCTCGGTGACATAGATCGGCAGATCGCCGTAACGCTCGCGGACCCAGACGAGCGTGTCGGTCAACGCGGGCGGGCACACTTCCCAGCCGGTCTCCGTATATGTGGCACGCGGTTGGCGCACCGGCGCCGCGTGCAGGAGCGACGCGTGCGGGTCGAAGCGCGTGACGCTGCGCGTGTAGTAGTTGACGCCCAGAAAATCGATCGGCTGTCCGATCACGGTGAAGTCGTCGGCCGGCCATTCGGGCCACGCCTCGCCGAACATTTCGCGCACGTCGACTGGGTAACGTCCGAGGAATATCGGGTCCAGATACTGCCGATTCATGTACGCCTCGGCCCGCAACGCCGCGGCCCGATCGGCCGGATCATCCGATGCGGGATACTTCGGCTCGAGGTTCACCACGATCCCCACGCGATGACGTCCCTCGCTGCGATAGGTCTTCACCGCTTCCCCGTGCGCTCGCAGGAGATTGTGCGAGGCGACGGGCGCCTCGAAACGGTTGCGATGGCCGGGCGCGAGGGCCCCGTACAGATAGCCGCCGTCGGTGATGACCCACGGCTCATTGAGCGTCGCCCACATCTTCACTCGACCGTCCAACTTCCTGAAGACGACCGCCGCGTAGTCGGCAAACCACTTCGCGATTTCCGGATTGAGCCAGCCGCCCTCGTCGTCCAGAGCCGCCGGAAGATCCCAGTGGTACAGCGTCACCATCGGCTCGATGCCGCGGCCGAGCAGCGCATCGACGAGCCGCTCATAGAAGTCCAGACCCGCGGCGTTCACCGCGCCTCGGCCGCGAGGCATGATGCGGCTCCACGAAATGCTGAAGCGATAGGCGTTCGTTCCGAGATTTCGCATGATCGCGACGTCGTCGCGATACCTCCGATAGTGATCGCAGGCGACATCGCCGGTGGCGCCGTCGCGGACCAGACCCGGAGTATGGCTGAAGCGGTGCCAGATGCTGGGGCCGGCCCCGTCGGCGAGCGGTGAGCCTTCGATCTGGTAGGCCGAGGTGGCCGTACCCCAGAGGAACTCACGTGAGAACTCGATCATTTGATCACGACCGTCGCCGGCAGCTCGTGAATGCGAAGCTCCGTTCCCTGCCACGACGCGTCCTTGCCGTTGACGCGGACGTCGCGCGGTGGCGGCTGGGTGTTCGGCCAGACGAACACCAGGCCTCCGGGCGGTACGTGCGAGCCGGCGATGTCCAGAACGACACGCCCGCCGTCGGTCTTGAGCGAATAGCTCAAGCGTCCGTAGGGCGTGCGCAAGTCTTTCACGGCCACTCCGGCCCCCTCCAGCCATTGCGGCGGAATGCCGCGCGCAATCACGAGTGACTCGTCCGCCTCGCGTTCATAGACGAACAGATCGAGCACCGCCCGGATGAAATCCGAGGCGACCCAGCCGTGCGGCATGTCGCCCACGAAACGCGGTTGCCTGGGATCGCGACCGATGACCTCCGGCCACTGGTTCCACGCGGCCGGACGACGGCCGGCCAGGAAGAACGCGAGCAGCTCGTGAGCCCGCTCGCGCCACCCGAGGCGGACGAAGGTGCCCACAATACGCATCTCGTACGGCGTGTAGTCCTCCCAGGCCGTGCGGCCATCCCGCCGGTCGACGAATTCACGCCAGTACCGCTCATATGTCGCCCCGACGAGGTCGGCAGGTAATCGGTGAAGCTCACCGGCCGGCGCGATCGCGATCGCCGACGAGGTGGGGTCGAAATCCCCGAGCTCCGCCGAGCCAGGCAGATAGGCGATGCCCTTGGCCCCGGTGGTCGTGCGAAGCGACGCGGCCAGGTCGTCGCGAAATTCGTCGCGCTGGGCCTGCAGTCGGATCGCGGCCTCCCGATGGCCCAGCGCCGACGCGGTCGCGATGGCGCCGTTGTAGCCTTTCAACGCCCAGAAGTCGTCCCAATACGAGTGCATCGGCTTGGCCGAGTAGCCTTCATGGCTGATCGACGCTGGAAGCAGACCGTAGAACGCGCGGGTAGCGGGTGCCTGATTCGCGTCAGTGCGCTCGGACTGCCGCAACGATTCGAGATAGCGGACGGCGGCCTCGACGTGCGGCCACATCGCTTCCAGAAGTTGACGGTCGTTGGTGTATCGGTAGAGCTCAGCGGCGAGATAGATGAGCTCGCCGGCGCTGTCGTGTTCCGCAACGGGATCGGCGCCGCGCTCGTCGACACAGCACGGCACCTTGCCGGTGGCGAATTGGTGTCGTGCGTACCATCGCAGGTAATCCGCCGCCACGTCGGCGTGGCCGACTCGCAGGAGCGACTCCGAGATCATCGCACCATCGCGGATCCACGAGCGCGCGTAGGATCGCGTCCCGGGCCGGAGCACCGGACCGTCGCGCGTGACGAGGATGTGCGCCAGCGCGGTGCGCAGCGCGTCGATCAGCGGCCGGCCCGCCGCGGGCACGTCGATGGAAACGCGATTCAATCGCTCGCGCCAGGCCGCGGCCACGGCCGCCTGCTCGCGGTTCATCCACGTCGTTGGAGCGTCCCCCTTGAGATCCGGACGTCTTGGCTGACCCAGGGGCACGACGAGGCCAAGCGTCGTGCTGCCGTGGGGTGCCAGCGCCAACTGATAGCCGAGCGCGGCCGACGCGTAACCAACCTCGTCACGAATTTCGGCCGGGCCAGCCCAGTCGGAGGCACTGACCACCCTCGCAATCGGACCAGCATCGAACGGAAAGGCCCCGACACGGTCGGGTGCGCGCAACGGGAAGACCCTGCGATCACCGTTGATCGCGAGCGTCGTGCCGTCCCACTTGAGGTGGCGAATGCTGCTGGCGCCGCCGACCAGGTTCAGAGACTGGGATGGCGGATTGACCTGGAAAGGACGGACGGCCAGCACGAAGTGGAGCGGCAGCGGCTGGGCTGTGAGGTTGCGGATCGCGTAGCGTACGACCAGACGGCTGTCGCCGCGCGACCCCGACGCGAATGCTGACACACGCAATTCCCACCGGGGGTCATGCCAGATCACCCCCGGAATTGGCAGATAATCATCGAGCAGAAATTGGCGCGTCTCGACGTCGGCCCAGCTCACGACGCCCGTGTTCGTCACGACGACCGGCTCGATCGAAAACCCGCCCTTGCCGACTTCGAGCGCACCGTCCTCGGACAGCAACGCGCTATCGTCGCCGCCATCGACGCCGACAATGGTCCACGCCGTCTGCTCCCCGGACACGCCACGCGGGTATGTGCCCCGCGGGAATTCGCGAGCCACGGCCTCGAAGAAGGCGTTCGGCGAGGCTCCGAACGCGAGGTCGCGGATCTCCAGTTCGGCCAGGCCATACGCCCGGGCCGGCCCTTCGTGGAGAGCCAGGCGCAGATACCGCGTCTCGGCCTCCGGCAGCAAGAGCGCATCCGGGCCGCCGCGGCCGCCGACCACGCTGCGTACGGTTCGCCAGTGCACGCCGTCGTCGGAAAACTGCACGTCGTAACGAGACGCGTATGCATCGGTGAGCCAGCGCACGGTCAGGCCGCCGAACTCTCGCGGCCGTCGCAAATCGACCGTGAGCTGTTGGGCACCGCCTGCGGCCGGGTCACTCTTCCACGCGGTCGTCACCGAGCCGTCGAGTGCCATCGACGCCTCGGCGCCGGCCAGCGCCGACGAGGCTCGCACGAGGGGCGGCGAGGCGACGGCCGACTCGTCGGGCAGCTCGCGCAGGGCAAGCTGGCTCACGTATACCGAGCCCCGCCCGCCGCCACGTCCGGCCGCGACCACGAGCTCGATGGCCGCCGCGTGTCGCAGCGTGCGGTCCGTGGTGGGGCCCCAGGCGAATTCGACGTGACGCTTCTTGATCCGGAACAGCTGCCACGCGTTCGGAAACTGGAAATCGGGTCGGTTGACCCACCAGACGTTCTCGCCGCTCGCGTCCACCAGCTTGACCTGGAAGGTGTTCGCCGGCGCGTCGCCGCGCAGATAGAACACGATCTCGTAGTCTTTCGGCAGGTCGAGCGGCAGCGCGCGCCGCGCGACGGCATAGCCTGCTGTGCCGCCGAGGTCGAAGTCCAGACGCAAACCTCGGCCGCTCACGCCTTCCGCCGGATGCACCGAGGCCCGCACGTCGTCGGATGCCCCCGCGCGCCACGGCGCGATGTCATCGAAGGCGTCGAGCACGCGCACGGCTGGCGCTTCGGCGGCATAGGCCGAGCGTGGCGATCCCCACAGGGCAAGCGCGGCGACCAGGATCATCAGCGCGTGGATCATTCTTTGACGCTTCCGAGCATGAGCCCCTGAATGTAGTACCGCTGGAGCACCAGGAAGACAAGCAGCACGGGCAAGATCGTGAGCACCGAGCCGGCCATCATGAGCTCGTTGTCCTGCACGTGCTCGCGCGACAGGCTGGCGAGGGCGACCGGCAACGTGTAAACGTCGCTGTCGCCCAGCACGATCAGCGGCCACATGAAGTCGTTCCACGCGCCGAGCGACGTGAACACCGCCAGCGTCACGATGATCGGGCTCAGCACCGGCACGATCACCGAGCGGAAGATGCGAAGCTCGCTCGCGCCATCGATGCGCGCGGCCTCGAGCAAGTCGTCCGGAACGGAGAGCGCGTACTGCCGGACGAGGAAGATCCCGAAGATGCTGGCCATGGCCGGAACGATCACGCCGCCATACGTGTTCACGAGCGCGAGCTGCTTGAGCAGCAGGAAGAGCGGCACCATCGCGACCTGCGAGGGGATCACGAGCGCGGCGAGCAGAATCCGAAAGATCCGATCGCGGCCGGCGAAGCGGAGCTTGGCGAAGGCATAGCCGGCGCCGACGTTGAACGTCAGCGACACGAGCGTCACCGCCGCCGTCAGGATCACGCTGTTGAGCAGATACCGTCCCATGCCCACGTGCGCGAACAGCTCGCGGTAGTTGGCGAACGTCGGCCGGCCGGGCAGCAGCGGCGGCGGAAAGACGCTGGCCTCGCCCGGCGACATCAACGACACCGAGACCATCCAGACGAGCGGGAAGAGGGTCACCGTGGCGCCCCCGAGCAAGAGCCCGTTCACGAGCAGCGCCGGCAGCGGGCGCGTTACGCGGCGGATTGCCATCGCGCCAGCCGCAGCTGCAAGGCGGTCACGCAGAAGATGAACAGGAACAAGACGAACGCGACAGCCGAGGCCGAGCCGAGATTCCACCACTTGAAGCCTTCCTCGTACATGAAGTACAGCACGCTGACCGTGCTCTGCAGCGGGCCGCCCTGCGTCATCACGTAGGGCTCGGCGAACAGCTGAAAGTAGCCGGCGATCGTCAGGATGTTCACCATCGCCAGGATGGGCGCGAGCACTGGCAGCGTGACGTGACGGAACTGGCGCCACACGGAGGCGCCATCGATGCGCGCGGCTTCGTAGAGCTGCTCGGGGATGCTCTGCAGCCCGGCCAGCAGGATGATCATGTTGTAGCCGAAATTCTTCCACACGGCGAGGACGATGATGGCCGGCATGGCCCAGTGCGGATCGCCGAGCCAGTCGATCGGCGAGACGCCGAGGCGGCCCAGCGCGTAGTTGAGCCACCCGTAGTGCGGGTTGAACAGGTAGCGCCAGATGACGGCGACGGCCACCAGCGTCGTGACGACCGGCGCAAACAGCGCGGTGCGGAAGAACGCCTGGAATCTCACCAGCCGGGAGTGCAGGAGCAACGCCGCCGTGAACGAGACGGCGATGGACACCGGCACGCCGACGACCACGAAATACAGCGTGTTCCCGAAGGCCTGCCAGAACAGCGGTGTCCGGAGCAGCTCCGCGTAGTTGCGCAGGCCGACCACGCGCAGGTTCCGGCTGTCCGCGAGCGCATAGATGTCGAAGTCGGTGAAGCTCAGCGCCAGCGCGGCGACGACGGGCACGAAGAAGAACACCGCGATGACGAGCAGGGCCGGCGCGACGAAGCACCAGGCCGCCGCCGCGCGCCTCACCCCCCGCCTCGGCGCGCGAGCAGCCAGCGGCGCTTTTCCAGGATCCGCGCCGCGCGCGCGTCGAGCTCCTGGGTCGCCTGGTCGATCGACAGCTGTCCGTGCACGGCGCGTTCAGCGACCAGCCGCATCTCGGTGGCGATGCGCTCCCACTCCGGGACTTTCGGTGCCGGCTTGACGCGCTCGAGCTGGTCCCGGAACGCTCGCGAATAGATGTCGCGCGCCAGCTCCGGATCCGTCCACGTGGTACGTCGCGGCGGCAGGTCGCCGGTCAGTGCGTGAAAGCGGCGCTGCACCGCCGGCTGCGAGAGAAACTCGATGAGGCGCCACGCCGCCGCCTGGTGTCGCGACGCCCGGAACACCACCAGGCTCGAGCCACCCGCGATCGACGCGCCGGGCCCGTCCGGTCCAGGCAAGGGCGCCGTCATCCAGCTATCCTGAGCGTCGGGCGGCAACCGGCGTTGGAATTCGCCGATGTTCCACGGCCCCGACACGTAGAACGCGTAGCGACCGCGCCCGAACTCGTTCCAGACATTCGAGATGGTCGCGGTGCCCAACGGCGGCGCCCATCCCCGCTGGAACATCTCGAGATACAACCCCAGCGCGCGACGGAAGCCGGCCCCGCCGAAGTTGCCCCACCGCCCGTTCTCCCGCAGCAGCGGCTCGTCCTGCTGCAGCGCGAGCGCGAGCAGCGGTTCGAACTCGTTGAGCGGGAGCAGAATCCCGTGCTGATCGCGCCGCGCGGTGTTGCTCACGGCGGCCAGCATCCGCTTCCAGTCCTGCCATGATCGCGGCGGGGCCGAAAAGCCGGCGCGCGACAGCAGATCGCGACGGTAAAACAGCAGACGCGTATCCACGTACCACGGGACGCCGTAGAGCTTGCCATCGATGCGGTTCGTGTCCCAGATGCCGGCGAAGTAATCGCCCGGATCGACGATCGACGACGCGGCGGCATAGCGATCGAGCGGCTCGAGCGCATTCAGGGCGACCAGCTCGGGGATCCAGGTGTTTCCGAGTTGGCATAGATCAGGCGTGGTGTCGCCGGCGAACGCGGTGAGCAGCTTCTCGTGCGCGGCGGTCCACGGCAGCTGCTGCACCTTCACATGGATGTCGGGGTGGCGACGTTCGAACTCCGGCAAGAGCTCGGCCACCACCTCGCCCTCGCGCCCCATCGCCCAGAACCGCAGCACGGTGTCGCGCGCGGACGAGGAGACGCAGCCCCCTGCGACCGTCAGCGTCGCAAGGAGAGCGAGGACGGCGGCCCGGAAGAGAGGTAGCCGAGTGCTATTGGCCCGGGCCGGTGAGCCACCCACCCGAGAAGCCGGCCTGCTCGAGGCCACGACGCAAGTATGGGTTCTTGCGCATCACGCGCCAGACCAGTGCGCTACGGTAGTTCTCGATCATGGCGAGAATCGCGCCCTGGTCGATGCCGAGGTAGTCGCCGGCGACCCAGCCGAAGTCCGGAACGTGTCGGCCGTGGCGGAGCGGAACGTCGAAGGTGAACGTACGGTTGAACGCATCGAGGAAGCCGTACTTCGAGTAGATGTGCTTACCGAAGCGGCGATGCATTTCGAGCGCGGCCGGGATGACAAGCTCCGGCGCGAATGGCAGGGACGCGATGACCGCCGTCGGCGCCAGCGTGCAGTCGTCGTGCTTGTCGATCCCGCGTGCCGCGTAGCTGCGAAAGCGACGCCGACCGGTGGCATCCTCCAGCTCGACGTCGGCCGGCCCATCGCTCGCGGTGAGCCCCCAGATGCTCTCCCCGTAGTCCCGGCAACGACGCGGATTGGCGACAGCATACGCTCGCTGAGCGTAGACCGCCCGCCGGCTGTTCTCGAAGTAGTCCAGACCGCGCCGCTTCATGTAGGGATCGCGGATCTCGCGGAGGTCCGTCCAGATGTGGGTGTATTGATGACCGAACAACGGCGCGAAGCTCAGAAACTCCTGACCGAAGAACGTGCCCCAGTGCTTGTCGTACGTGCTGGTCCACTCCGTCCACGCATCGAGGCCCACCGGGAACGTGGGTGAGCCGAGGGCCAGCAGGTAGACGAGCATGGCCTCGTTGTAGCCGCGCCAGTCGTATTTGAGGAAGCCTTCTTCGGGCGACCAGCCGAGGCTGATCGCCGGACCCTGCGACTGCGCCCACCGCCAGTCTACACGCCGGTAGATCTCGTCCACGAGCGCGCGAATCTCCACCTCGCCCGGATCGGGGCCGTCGAAGTAGGACTGACAAAACAACGCGCCCGCGATCAGCAGCGCGGTATCGACCGTCGAGAGCTCGACGTCACCGAACCGCTCGCCCGTCTTCATGTCCAGGAAGTGGTAGAAGAACCCACGGTGACCGGTCGCACCCCGAGGGTCGGCGCTTTGCGGAGCTTTGGAAAAGAATCGCAGGGTGGCGAGCACCCGTTGCCGTGCCTGCTCGCGGGTGATGTAGCCGCGCTCGACACCGATCGGATATGTGGTGAGGCCGAATCCGACGGCGGCGACGCTGGAGTACGACGGCGTCGGATACCGGTCGGGAACCAGTCCGTTCTCGGGATTGGCCGTGTCCCAGAAGAAGCGGAACGTACGCTCCTGGAGCTCCAGGAGAAATGGGTCAAAAACAGGTAACGGTCTGCCCTCAGCCGTCATGTGGATCTTGATCTCCTGCGTTCCGGCGGCCACATCCTGCGCTCGCGCGACCGGAGCAGCCGCCAGGATCATCCCCAACGACAGGGCGATGCCGAGCAGCGGGACGCTTATGCTCGAGCGTTCTTTTGGCGTCATTATTTGCGAATCTCAACCCCGCTCGAAGTCGGCCGTGCAATGGGCCGGCACCAGTACCACGAATGGACGGCGAGACGTCTGCCGCGACGGGCAAGAGCGGTGCCATACCCGCACCCGCGGTAATGCCGGATGATTCCGTCCGTTGAACGAAATCCATCTCGACGGTTCCGGGGAGGCTCTCCCTGCATACCAGGCATTCTGTCGTGGCGAAGCTCCGGGTCCCAAATCTTATGACGCACTCAAGGCTGGCCGGAGTTACGAGGTGGGACGCGCGAGCCGTGGGTGGCGCCGAGGTCGGAGAAGACTCAACCGAGGAACAGCTCGCAGGTGTCGAGCCAGGCCTGCGTGGTGAGCGCGAGCGACTCCACATCGACGCGCTCGTCGTTGCCGTGGAAGCGGCCCGACATCGCCTCCGCCGTCAGCGCCCGCGAGAAGAGCCCGAACCCGTAGGCGACGGCGCCGTGCTCGCGGAAGTACGGCGCGTCGGTGAAGCCGACGATGAGGCGGGGCAGCAGACGCGCGCCGGGGTAATGCGCGTCGACCACGCGTCCGAGCACGTCCCAGAGCGGCGTCCCCGTCGGCGAGACCGATGCCTGCTTGGAAAAGAGCTTCTCGATCTCGACTTCCTCCATGAGATCGCCGAGCGCCTTGCCCAGATGCCGACGCACCTCGTCCTCGGTGTCGCCGGGAATCGTGCGGATGTCGACCTCGATGTCGACGACGTCGGGAATGACGTTGGTCTTCACGCCGGCGCGGCACATGTTGGGCGAGAACGTCGTGTGCGTCGCCGACCACGCGTAGCGCGCGAGCCCGGGTGCGAGATGCGCGATCGTGTCGTCGACGCGCGCGGGATCCACGAGGGCGGCCTTCACCGCCGGGTCAACGTCCAGCGTGCCGACGAACGAGGTCCACAGATCATCGATGTAGGGCGACGGCCGATAGTCCGCGAGCCGGCTCACCACGTGGGCGGCCTTGATCAGCGCGTTGTCGGCGCCATAGGGCATCGAGCCGTGGCCCGGCGTGCCCTTCACGCGCAGCCGCCGCCAGGCCACGCCTTTCTCGCCCACGTGCACGGTGACGTTGAGCTGCCCGTCGTGCGAGCTGACGGTGCCGCCGTTCTCGGTCAGCAGATAGTCCGCGCGCAGCGCGTCCCAGTGCTTCTTCACGACATGGCCCGCGCCGAGTGCCCCGCCCGCCTCTTCGTCGGCGCACGCGAGATAGACCAGCGTGCCGCGCGGCCGCCAGCCGCGGCGAGCGAGCGCTTTGAGCGCGACGGCCTGCGAGGCCGTGAGGTTGAGCATGTCGATGGCACCCCGGCCCCAGACCTCGCCGTTCACGAGCTCGCCGCCGAACGGATCGCGTGTCCAGTGCTCCGGCGTCACGGGCACGACGTCGGTGTGGCCCATCAGACACAGGGTCGGCGCGGCCGGGTCGCTCCCCTCGATGCGGGCGACGAGGCTCGCGCGGCCGGGCGCGCCGTCCGGCTGGTAGACCTCGAGGTCGAGACCGCTGCCGTCGAGATACGCGCGCAGCACGTCCGTCGTTCGCACTTCCTGGCCGGACGCGACGGAGCCGTCGTTCACGCACTGGTTGCGGATGAGCCGTTGCAGCAGCTCCACGGTCTCTCCGGTCAGCGCGGGGTTCATGCGCCGAATCCATACAGGCGCGCGACGTTGTCGCAGGTGATGCGCCGCCGCTCATCCTCGGCAACGCCCGCGAACACACGATCGAGGAGCTTCTGCGACTGCGGAAAGGTGCTCTCGGTGTGCGGATAATCCGAGCCCCACATCATGAGATCGACACCGATGAGGTGGCGGTCACGCACCCCGAGCGCGTCCTCCTGGAAGCTCAGGAAGACGTTGCGCCGGAAGAAATCGCTCGGCAGGCCGTCCTTGAAGCGGTGCCACCACGGCCGGCGTGCGCGCTGCGTGTACGTGTAGTCCAGGCGATCGAGGAAGAACGGCACCCAGCCGAGCTCGTGCTCCACCGAGCCGACGCGCAGCCGCGGATGACGCTCGAAGACGCCGGAGAGGATGATGTGCGCGAGCGACACTTCCATGTAGCGGTGCCACGTGGCGATCAGCCCCGGCCGCGCGGTGCGGTTGTCTTCGTAGGCCACGCCGGGCGACGGCCGGAACGTCGCGATGTGCAGGCTCAGCGGCATCTCGAGATCCTGCGCCGCGGCCCAGAACGGCTCGTACTCGGGGCGATCGTAGGACATCGCCTCGGTGGGACCGACCGTGATCATCGCGCCGACCAGGCCGAGCGTGCGGGCGCGCGTCAGCTCGGCGATCGCGCTCGGTACGTCCTCGACGTGAATCGTGGCGATGCCCTTCAGGCGTCCCGGCTCGTAGCGGCAGAACTCCGCGAGCCAGTCGTTGTAGCCGGCGAAGATCGCCGTGAGCAGCTCGCCGTCCGGAACCTGGTAGAGCGACAGGCCCTCGGTCGGATAGATGACCGAGCCCCACACGCCGTCGAGCTCGTTGTCGGCGAGGAAGTGCTTGGGATCGTAGGCGCCCGGCCGCACGTCGGCGAAGCGTCCCGCCGGCCGCAGCTCCTCGGGACGATCGAAGCGCTTGCCCGTCTGCGCGCCGCCCTGGAAGGAGTTGGTCCGCACGCCGTCAACGAACCACCAGTCGCCGTCCGGATCCTGGACGACGCGTGGCGCGCGGTCGCGATACTGCGCCGGCAGCCGCCCTGTCCAGGTGTCGGGCGGCTCCACGACGTGCGAATCCGACGAGATGATCTTCGCGCCTGCCATCACCGCGTCCTACGCGTCGGGGAGACGCGTCGACTGCCACGCGAGCATGCGCCACTGCTCGCCGGCCTTAGCGTAGACGGCCAGGTAGCGGACGGTGAAGCGCTGCTCCTTCCCCGCGTTCTCGACGTGCATCTCCGACACGCCGTTGACGATGGCGATCGTGCCGTGCACGCGTGCGCGCCGGTCGCGCGGCGCGATCCCGCGATAGTGCGGCTTGCCGGCGCGCAGATTCGCCAGGTGCTCGGCCTTGGACTCGACGCGCGCTGAAGAGTGAACGTAGGTGAGGTCGTCGGCGAGCGCCGCGTCGAGCGCGGCCCAGTCGCCCTTGCGCATCGCCTCGAAGCGCCGGTCGTCGGCGCGCAGCACATCCGCTTCGGCTGCTGATGTCATGACACGCTCCTCGGGGTCCGTATGGTGCGCAGAGTGTACTAGGAAGCCGCCGCCTTCGTGGACACGTGCGCGCTGATGACTTTCCACCCGACGTCAGGAAAACGCACCCACGTCTGGCTCTGGCGGCCGATCGCGTCCCGGCCCCGGATCTTGAACTCGAGGTTCACGGTGGCGAGATCGCGGCCCAGCGTGAGGATCTCCAGGCGAATCCGGCGCTCCTTGGTGCCCGGTCCCGGCGGCCGCGCCACGCGATGCGCGTGGATCTCGTCGAAGCCGTATCCGTGCTCGGCGAACGCGTAGCGGATGGTGTGAGGGCTGTTCCAGAACGTCGCGTCGAGCACGTCCACGTTCTTGTCGATCAACGCCTGCTCGTAGCGCTCGAAGCGCTCACGCACCTCGGCGACGACGTCGGGCAGGTTGGGCGTGAAGTCCACGGGCCGCTGCCCTCAGCGCCGCGCCAGCCGCAAGGTTTGCTTCACGCGCCGAGCCGGCGGAGCTTCTGCAGGCTGCGCAGCCCCGGCGGAATCGGGCCGCGGCGGCCCCAGTTCGTGTACGAGACCTCGCCGACGTAGATGTCGCCGCGCGAGTCGACGGCCAGCCCGTGCGGCGAAATGAACTGTCCAAGCTCGAGGCCAGCGGGTCTGTTGCCCAATCGCGCCAGCAACTCGCCCTTCGCCGTGTAGATGCTCACGCGCGGGCCGATGTTCGGGATGTCCTGATTGACGGCCATGCCGCCGCCGATCTCGCCCACGAAGAATCGGCCGCTCGGGCCGCGCTCGAGGAAGAGGCCCGAGGGGCGGTGCATGTTGTTCCACTGCGTCTCGTAACGGCCGTCGCCGGCGAAGACCTGGACGCGATGGTTCTCGCGGTCGGCGACGTAGACCCAGCCATCGGCGTCACAGCAGACGTTATGCGGGATGTTGAACTGACCCGGATCGGTGCCGGGCTCGCCCCACGAACGAATCAGCGTGCCGTTGGGCGTGTACTTGTGGATCCGCGCGTTGCCGTAGCCGTCGGAGACGTAGAGGTCGCCCTCCGGCGACAACGCGGTGTGCGTGCAGCGGTGAAACGGCTCGCCGCTCATGAACGCCGCCGGCTTGCCGGGTATGCCAAGCGTCAGCAGCACTTTGCCGTCAAGCGTGCAGTGCCGCACCGTGTGATCGCCGTCGTCGGTCAGCCACAGCGTGTCGTCCGGAGCCATATGGACTCCGTGCGCACGGCGAAACACGCCCTCGCCCCACGACCGCAAGAAGTTGCCGTCGCGATCGAACACGACCATCGGGTGCTGGCCGCGGTTGAACGCGTACACGCGGTCCTCCGCGTCGACACCCACCGCGGCGACGTCGGCGTTGAACTCGCGGCCGGGCGGCAGCTTCGCCCAGTTGTCGACGACCTCATAGCGATAGTCGCCCGCACCCAGGATCACCGCCATGTCAGCCTCCTTTGAATTGGGGGACCCGTACCGCTTCCCCCAAACCCCCTCATTCGCGCGAGGCCCACATTGGGGGAATCCGTACCGCTTCCGCCAAACCCCCTCATTCGCGCGAGGCCCCACATTGCGGGACCCGTACCGCTTCCCCCAACGACTTGATCGGGGAACCCCTACGGCTTCCCCCAAACCCCCTCATTCGAGTTGGCGCGCGACGCCCGAGAGCCGGGCGAGGAACTCGCGAATCGCCGCCGTCGTCTCGCGCGGCTTCTCGACCTGGACATAGTGACCCGCGCCGGGAACGACCACGATGCTGGCGCCCGCAATCTGCGCACCGAGAAATCGCGAGTACTTCGGCGGCGTGAGCTGATCGTCAGCGCCGCAGATCGCGAGGGCAGCGACACCCACCTTCCCGATCCGCGTCATGACGTCGAACGCGTCGCACGAGCGTAGATCTCCGAGCACCACGCCCGGCGGATTGTCGGCTGTCGCCCGATGCAGTGCGGCTCTCAGCTCCGCGGGAGCCTCGGCGCCGACGGCGAGGCTCATCAACAGATCGACGCCGTCCCGGGGGCTACTCTCGAGCAGCGCCAGCAGCCGCGGCAACACGCGCAGGCGCGCACCCGTCCCGACCAGGACGAGACCATCCACGCGCTCGTGAAACGCGAGGGCGAACTGCTGGGCAATGGCGCCGCCCATCGAGTGTCCGCCGATGACCACGCGCGCGATCCCCAACGCATCGAGGAATCCGGCCACGACCGCGGCCGCATCCTCGATGGTTTTGGGAATGCCGCCGTCCGACCGTCCGTGACCGGGCAGGTCCAGAGCGACGATCTGTCCGAGGTCGGCGAGTCCCTCGAGCTGGTGCGTCCACACATCGCTGGAGCCACCGGTGCCGTGCACGAAGCACACCGCCGGCGCGCCGGCACCCGCCGCGGCATACGCGATCCGAACACCGTTCACGGAGCACACGGCGGGCTGGCTGATGCTCAGTCCCCCTGGAGATAGTCGGCGAAATACTCTTCGACCGTGACGCGGCGACTCGTGAGCCCGAGCCGGTAAGCCTCGCCCGCGAACATGTCGATCTGCGCGCGATTCTCCTCGAGTCCGTAGGGATGGAAGTCCTCACCCATCACCGCCGCGGCCTGCTCGAGCTCGGCTTCGAGCCACGGCGTCGCGTAGGGAAACCCTTTCTGCGCCGCGGTGAAGCAGTCGTTGGCGGCGCGGAACGCCTCGGTCAGGCGGCGCGCGATCCAGCGGTTGGCTTCCCACGCCTCGCGCCGAAGGACGATGAGGTGCTGCGGCGGGAACGCGCCGGTTCGCCGAAAGTACTCCTGTTCGACCTGGCGAAAATCCGGGAAGAGCCGCGCGAGCGATCCGGCCTCGGGGTGATAGGCCTGCGGGCGCGGCGGACTGTAGATCGCCTCGAGCTCTCCCGCGATGAGCATCTGCGCGAGCGAGCGCCCTTTCGGTGGCGCGCTGACGCCGGCCGGCAGCGAGACGTCCATCGGCGCCGACCACGGCGTGTCGATGTCGCCGATCCACCACTGGATGCTCGCCGGATCGACGCCGACGAAGCGCAGGAAGTGGCGATACCAGATCGAGCCGCTCGCCGTGTAGCTGTACATCCCGATGCGCTGGCCGACGAGATCCGACGGCTTTCGGATCGGTCCGTCGCGACGCACGTAGAGATCGCGCGCGGTGAAATTGCGCAGCGGGAAGACGGGCAGGCCGACGAACCGGCGGTCGCCCTTGTCGATGCGGTAGAGGTACTGCGCCATCGACCACTCACCGCCCTGCACCGCTGAGTCCTGCACGGCGCGGCGAAGCATCTCGGCGCGTGCGGGCCACGAGCCGCGGCTGCCGAGGACGAGCGTGAGCGCTATGCCCTCCGGCTTCACCTCGCCGGTCGCCAGGGGCGTCACGCGGGCATAGTCCGCACACGTCAGCGTGATGGGGAGGTCGTTCATGGGCATGGAGTGTACGTCAGAGCGGAACGACGCGAGCCTGGCCGACATCCGGCTCGTCCAGCGTGGTCGTGTACTGGCTCTGCTCCTTCAGCGCGTCCACGAGCGGCCCGCGGGGCACCTCGGTCGGCCGATCGTCTTCGCCGCCGTGTACGCCCGATCTCGAGGACAGGAGCGTCTTGAAGCTCGCCTTTCCGACGCCGGTGCTGCTGCTCGTGAGCAGCGTCCAGAGGCTCTTCGGCGTGGCGTTGAGGCTGCCGTGGTGGCCGACTTTGTACACCGTCACGCCGGAGAGAAGACTGCGATACGTCTTGAGCGCGTAACTCCAGTTCTCCAGCTGGGCGTCGCCTGGGAACAGGAGTTTCTGGCCGCCGACCTCGAACAAGAGAATGATGCTGGTGTTGTTCATGACGTCGTCGAGCATCGTCACGATCCCGAGCAGCTCCTCGGCGTAGGCGCGCCGCATCTTGCGCACGAACCACTCGGCGTGCGGCGCAGGCCGCCGCGCGCTCCGTCGATACGCGGCGGCGAACGGGGGCGCGTCGATGGCGCCGGCCCGCGCCGCGGAGCGTCCGCCAAGCGCGATCCGACGCCGCCGCAGCCAGTACTCGGGACTCTTCTCGGCGTACGAGCGGATGTCCGGCGCCTGCTCGAGCGTAGGTGGGCCCAGGACGTGGATCTTCACGCCGGGCAAGAACGTCTCGAGACCCGACTTGCTGCCGGCGTACACATACGCGGGCTTCCGCGTGCCCATGGTCATGAGGTTTTCCACGGCGGACTTGTTCTTGATGACGTCCTCGCCGATGTAGCCGAGCCGCTCCCGCTGGGAACGAGTCACGAACCTCGGCACCGCCGGCAGGCCCTGGACGAGGGCGGCGGCGAAGCGCTCCATCGCGTCGAGCGAGCGATGGAACGCGCGCGCCCGCGCACGGAACGCCGGCCCGTGGGCGTCGCGCGCGGCGGTCGGGCTCTCCGTCCACGGCTGCACGACGATGGTGGGCTTGAGTGCGCGGACGATGTCGCCGCTGGCCTTGCCGCCTTTCGTCTCGAAGCCGGAGATGTGATCCGCATGGCGGTGCGTGGCGACGACGGCCAGACGCCCGCCGTTGACGTGGGTCGCGATATCGCGGGCGATCGTCTCCATGTACCCCTTGTCCGCGCCCTTGGCCTTCGGGTGACTACCGAAGTCGATGAGCACGTGACGATCCCCCGCCGCGTACGGAAACGTCAGCAAGAAGCAGTCGCCGAACCCGACGTTGTACATGCGGACGGTCGGTGGGCCGGTCGGCTTGGGCGGCATGGTCAGCGCTCTCGCTGGCGGTGCAGCTCGGCGAAGTAGCCGCCGGGCGCGGCGGTGCGCAGCTCGGCCTCGTCGGCGCGGAAGCCGCCCTGCTCCCACATCTCGTCGAGCTTCCGCTGCTGACCGGGGCCAATCAGGCGCTTGTGGACGTTGAACTTCAGCTTGCCGAAGTCGTCGAAAACCAGCGTGCCGCCGCCGTGCAGCCGAACGGGCGTGGCGTCGGGCATGCCGCGCGGCGTCCGCAGCCCCAGGCGCCTGAGATCGCGCGCGTGCACGTCCATGCCCTGCTCCCACTCGGCGACGGTCTCGCGCAGCACGAAGCCGTCGGGCGCGACGCGCATGCAGGGCCGCACCGACATGACGCGCGTGTACGTGCCCGGGTAGACGCCGAGCGTCGTCCGGTTCTCCCACAGAAAGCGAAAAACCTCATCCGGGTCCTGGCGCAGCGACTCGAAGTGCACGCGGTCGTAGACCAGGGGCCGGCGCTCGGTGATGGTCGGATCCGATTCCGGCGCGCGCCAGTGCCCGCCGGAGCGCGCGTCGGCGGCGGGGTCGATGCCGTACTCGGCGCAGGCGGCCACCAGCTCCTCGCGGAAGTGGAACGGCAGCTCGCGCGGCGACACCTCGGCGTCCGCGGTCAGCATCGCGCTGAGGTAGTCGGCGAAGCGGAGGTCGATCGGCGGCGCGTAGTCTAGCGCGCGGATCGCCAGGGTGAGCAGGTAATCGGCGGCCGCCGCGCCTTCTTGGGCGATACGACGCACCGCCGTCGCCTCGTCGCGGCCGATTGCCGTCGTGCCGAGGGCCCGCAGCCGGCGCGACCATGCCCGCACCAGCGCGGTGAGCACCGCGGCCACCAGCACCTCGCCGCGCCGGTGCGGCAGCACGAACTCCCCGCGGCTCAGAAGATCGCGAGCGGGCGTAATGTCGAGTGAGCTGCGCAGGGCCTTGCCGCGCTGCAGCTGCAGCTCCTTGCCCATCTCGTCGGCCAGCCTGAACAGAGCCGATCGCTTGAGCCACGGCTCGGAGATGCGGTGGCGCGACTTCTCGGGGTCATCGCCGGGGCGGCGTTGGCGGTCTTCCCGGATCGACGTGTGCAGCAGCGTCTCGACGACGTCCGGCAGCGAGAAAACCGACAGCAGCGCCACCAGATCCGCGAAGCCCTCGTGGAACGCGGCCTGGTCCAGCACCGAGGCGTCGGTATAGCGGTCGCGCAGGCTGTCGAGCAGCGCGTGGGTGGTCTCGTGGACGATGACGTCGTGCGACAGACACGTGAAGATCGTGTGGCGGCGCGCGCCGCGAAAGTAGCCGAACAGCAGGCCCTGGTCGGCCTCGGAATAATAGGCGTTGGCCTCGCGAAACGCGTGCGGCGCCACCTGTAGCTGGTGGCCGTACGGAAACGACCACGACACGTGCCGGCCGAGCGCGCGCTCGAAGCGCGCGAGCGAGCGCATGATCAGAGCGTACGCGTTTTGCGCGTGAAAGCGGGGGTCGGTCAGAAGCCGATCGTCGTCGACGGTCGCGTAGGCGTCGCCGGCATCGCCGAGCTCGGCCGGGGCATACAGGACGTCGTGCGTGCAGTCGTAATCGACAACGCTGACGCGATAACCCCGCGGCCCCGGATCCAGTTTCTCCGCGGGCACCGCGACCCGTGTCCTGAGGATGTGCCCGCCGCGGTCGCGAACCGCGGGGTCCTGCCCGATGACGGTCAGAAACCGCGTCCGCGCATCGTCGGGTGCGGCCACGCCGGGGAAGATATCATCACCGCCGGAGGTCAGCGATGAGACAGGGATTCCGCGTCATCGACTCGGACACGCACGTCAATCCCTCGCTCGACGTCCTGCTGCGGTATGCGGACCGAGCACTCCGCGAGCATCTGCACGAGCTCGCGCCGTACACCCGCACGGTGAAGGTGCAGCCCGGCCGCGGCGACGCCGAGGATCAGACGGAAATGACCATCCTGTCGATCAAGCAGCTTCGCTATCAGCGCGTCGCCGGCGAAAAGCCCAGCGCGCCCACCGACACGGCCGGCGATCGCGGATT
>Ga0209382_10000771_pt1 | contig 51796 bp, 39 predicted proteins | sample SoiMetdeltSBSDD5_FD_187599 | JGI IMG/M metagenome (GOLD analysis project Ga0209382, IMG submission 187599) | Bulk soil microbial communities from a Populus tree surrounding site in Tennessee, USA - Soil MetaG P. deltoides SBSDD5 (SPAdes) (version 2) | ecosystem: Environmental > Terrestrial >...
CTCCAGCTTCACCTGCAACGCATGGTAGTCCCCCTCGCCGCCGCCCCACGCAATCTGGATTTCCTGAAAGCCCTGGATGGGTCGCCGCGCCTGGAGCGTCGCGTTCTCGGTCGGCCCATTCGGGCGCGCCTGGTTGTAGTCGCCCAGAATCATGATGTTGCGGCTCTGATTGCCGACGTAGGCGACGTCGAGCAGCAGCCTCGGCAGGAGCTCGCGCTGCACCGACGCGTGCCAGCTGCGCACGCTGCCCGTGGGGTTGTCCTTCGGGATGTAGTTCACTCGCGCGTTGAGCGTGCTGAAGTTCGCCGGAACGTTCAACCCTTCGGGGTAGCCCTGCTGCGTCGTCCGGAAGCAGGTCGTCGGCGCCTGGTTCCCGACGCACGCCCCTTGCGACGGCTGCTGGGTGATGTTCAGCGCGACGACGTGCGGACCATTGAACGAGAGCAGGTTCTCGCCGCCCAGCCGGTTGAAGTGGATGTAGCTGACGCCGTAACCGCCGCGCAGAATCGTCCTGTCCGTCAGCGAGTACGCCGCGCCCAGGCGCGGCGCGAAGTTGTTGCGGTCCGGATTGACCAGCGCGCGATCGTAAATCGATCCGTCCTTCGCCTGGATGAGCGTGTTCGTTGCCGGATCGAAATTGGTGAGAAAGTTGTCCTGTTCCCATTGCGGCGTCGCGAACTCGTAGCGCAGGCCGACGTTGAGTGTCAGCCGGTCGGTGGCTCTCACATCGTCCTGGATGTACGCGAAGTGCATGCGTTGCCGGAGGTTGGCGATGAACGGGTTGATGATCGCGTAGCTGTTGCGCAGGCCGAACATGAAGTCGGCCAGGTTGTAGGTGGCCGGGTCGGCGGCCGCGGTGGCCGGACGGCTGAACTGGCCGCCGTATGAATCGCGTCCGTACTTCGGATTGAAGTCGTCGATCTGGGTGTTGATCGCCTGGTATTCGTAGCCGCTCTTGAAGCTTTGGCGCCCGCGAATCCAGGAGTAATTGATGCGCGGGTTGAACACCGACGGATCCTGGAACTGCGGATTGCTGTTCTGGCGGCCCCACGTCGTCCAGCCGGTCACGCCCTGCTCGGTCAGGCCGCCCGCGAACCGCGGATCGGTCGGAATGCCGGTAATCCCGTAGAGCTCGAGCATCGTTGGACCGCCCACGCCGGGAGGCTCCTTGCCGGCCTTGGTGCTCGAGATGCCGAGTCGTACGTCCAGGACCGACGTCGGCGTCATCGTGAAGGTGAAGCCGGCTGCGCCCTGCTTGTTCTTCACGTGCACGAACGCGTTGCTCGGGCTTCCGGTCTCGCCGGGGATCGGCGGTGGCTCGAAGTTGTCCAGGTTGCGGTAGCTGAAGCGGCCGAACATCGTCAGGCGCGGCCCGAACTGGTGATCCACCTTGACGTCGTACTTGTCGTTGAAGTCCTCGCGGCGTGGCAGCGAGTCGAGGTTGTTCGAGGTGCCGGGCAACGTTGGCTCCGGCAGCCCCGCCAGCACCTTCTTCGCGAACGACGTGATCGCGCTCGAGGGAATCACGCCGTCGGCAAACACCTCGCCGGTCAGCGGATTGATGACCGGTCGTCCGAGGATGCCCTGACGCTGCGCCATCGTCGGGATCGTCGCAAACGTCATCACCTTCGAGACCTGACGGAAGCCCTCGTAATCGGCGAAGAAGAACGTGCGGTTGCGGATCACCGGACCGCCGAACACGAACCCGTACTGGTTGCGATTCAGCTTGGGCTTCACGCCGCTGGAGGGCTTGAAGAACCCGGTGGCGTTGAGGGCGTCGTTCCGGTTGAACTCCCACACGCTCCCGCGGAACTGGTTCGTGCCGCTCCGCATCGAGGCATTGACGACGGCGCCGCCGGTGCGCCCGAACTCGGCGCTGAAGTTGTTGGTTTGTACCTTGAATTCCTCGACTGCATCCGGCGACAGCTGCACGACCTGGTTCGAAAAGCCCTGGTTGCTCGTGCCATACGAGTTGTTGTCGACGCCGTCGAGCATGAAGCTGTTGACCGCGCTGCGGAGGCCGTGCACGTTGAAGGACGCATCACGCGAGTCGGAGATCGCCGACTTCCGCACGCCCGGGCTGAGCAGCGCGAGGTCGGCATACGCCCGGCCGTTCAGCGGCAGGTTGACGATCTGTTCCTTGCCGATGACCTGGCCGCGGTCGCTCGACTCGCTCTCGAGCAGTGTTGCCGCTCCGGTGACGACCACAGTCTCGCCGACATTGCCGACCTTGAGCGTGAGGTCCACGCGCAGGCGCGCGTTGACCGTCACCTGGACGTCTTCCGCTTCGGCCACGGAGAAGCCCTGCAGCTCCGCGCGCACGGTGTACCCGCCGATGCGGACGTTCTGGAACTGGTAATCCCCCTGCTCACCGCTGATGGCCGTGGCGGTGATGCCGGTGCCGACGTTCTTCAGCGTCACGGTCGCGCCCGGGACCACCGCGCCGGTGGAATCGCGCACCGTGCCGAGTACGCTTGCCGTATCGAACTGTGCGTAGGCTGCGGCAGGCGAGAGGAGGATCGCGATGACGACCGCGAGTGTGAGGCGGCGTACGGACCTGTGCCGGAACATGGAATCTCCTTGAATACGGGGTCTGCTTCTGTGGAGCGGGCGTCAGTATATCGATTTCGCGGTCCGCAGACCGCAGTCCGCGGTCCGAAAAACCCGGGAGTCCTTGGCACGAGGGCGATCGGGCCGCGGGCGGCGGACTGCGGGACGCGACCGATGATTCAAAGCTGCTCTTTCAAGAACTTGATGATCTCCTGCCGCCCCTCCGCCGTCTCCTGATGCCCGACGTCGTAGCGCAGCAGCTTCCATCGTTCCGGATGCCCTTGTTCCGCGTAGACCTTCTTCAGCTCCGCCTCGATCAGATCCAATCCCTCGACCGGCGTCAGCTTGTCCTGGAGTCCGGCGAGTCCGAGATGCGCGCGCGGCGCGATCAGCGCGTTGATTTGCGCGGTCGTGAACTTCTTGAGCAGGCCGGGAACGAAGTAGTAGACGCCATGCGCTGAAAGGTTCTTCCTGGCAATCAGCGTCTGGAAATCGGTAAGGCAGCAGATGTCCACCGTCACCTTGACGCGCTCGTCGAGCGCGGCGAGCCACCAGGCCATGGTGCTGCCCATCGAGATACCGAGCGTCGCGATCCGCGAGAGATCCACGTCCGGCCGCTGCACGAGGAAGTCCATCGCGCGCAGGCTGTCGTAGACCATCATTCCCCAGAGCACCTGGCCCTTCCAGAGCATCTCCTTGAACATGTCCGGCTCGGTGGTATGGCTCCGCTCGCCGAACACCCAGTGGTCGATCGCGAGCGACACGTATCCCAGCCCGGTGAGCTCCTTCGCGTACGGCACCGGCTGCAGGTAGCTGCGACCGTCGACGAATTCCAGCTTGCCAATCTTGTAGCCGCCGCCGTGCGAGTGGTTGAAGAGCACGGCCGGGAGCCGTCCGGTCGCTCCTTTCGGGCGCGCGAGATACGCGGGCACGTTCTCGATCCCGTTGAGATCGAGGTCCCACGTTTCGAGCACGTAGCCGTCACGTTCTTCTTCGGATCGTTTTTTCCCGCCGATCGGCCGGCTCCGGGCGGGAAGATCCCCCATCAGCGCATAGAGCTCGCTCCGGCGGGCATCGGCTTGCGCGGAGGTGCGGTTTTGCGCATCGGTCACGTCGAGCGCGAATGGTGAGATCGACGCGAGCCCTGCGAGTGTCAGGATGTCGCGCCGGGCGAGCGGGTAAGCATCCATCAGGCGCCTCATTTGCTGGTGGCGATCTTCGCGAGGGCGGCGTCTATCTCGGACGCTGGCAGCCAGCGCCCGCGCACCATCACGCCGGATCGCTTCTCGACGTTGCTGACGTTTTCCAGAGGATTGGCGTCGACCAGGATGAGATCGGCGCGCTGTCCCACCGCGATCGTCCCGAACGCATCCTGGGCCTTGAAGTACTGCCCGACGTTGGCCGTGCCCGACTTGACGACCTCGTAGGCGCTGATGCCGGCATCGGCCATCCGCCGCATCTCGCGATGGATCGAGAAGCCCGGCACGTTGAACTGCTGAGGGGCATCGCTCCCAAGCAGTATCCTGGCGCCGCCGTCCTGCAACGCTTTCAGGATCTTCATGCGATTGTCGATGTGCAGCTTCGCCTGGGCGGCGTCGTATTGCGGGTTCTTCAGGCGGGAGTCGAGCCCCTTGGTCCACTGCTCGACCTGGGGCGGCGGCATGTAGCGCAGCTCCGCCAGCCCGGTCCGTGATTCGAGCGTGACCGGTCCCTGCAGCGTCTCCCACACGAACATGGTGGGCACGATCCACGCGCCCGCCTTCTTCGTGCGCTGGACGAGATCCTGGAGCGCCTTGTCCTCGACCGGCTTCGCGCGGCCGTCGAGCTGCTCGACGTAGCCATCGATGTGATCGAACGTTTCCTGGCCCATGTCCATCGCGTGCAACAGGCCGACGTCGTCGGGGACGTGTCCGCCAAAGCGGATGCCCACTTGCTTCGCGGTCTTCGCCATCGCATCGTAGGCCGGCACCGACAGGCCCTCCTGCACTTTCAGCAGGTCCCAGCCTTCCGATTTCTGCTGCTTCACGCGCGCGATCGCATCCTCGGCGGACTTGACCGACCCCCCGCTGAACTGCGGCCCGGCCAGGTACAGGTTCGGCGCCACGATCTCGCCGCGTTTCGCGGCTTCGCGAAGGTCAATCTGGCCGGGTGCACCCTGCATGCCTCGAACGGTGGTGACGCCGCCGGCGACGTAGAGGAAGAGCACGTTGTCCACGAACTCGCGCGGGGCGTTCCCTCCCGGGATATGCCCGTGCATCTCGGCGAGACCGGGCATCAGGTATTTGCCCTGCCCGTCGATTCGCGTGGCACCGTCCGGCACCTTTGCCGTCTTCGCCGGTCCCACGGCGGTGATGCGATCGCCGGTGACGACGACCGTCTGGTTCTCCAGGACCTGGTTACCGGTCATCGGCACGACCGAGACGTTTGAGAACGCCACACTCTTCGGTGGCTGTGCTCCCGCCTGCATGGAAGCCAGCAGGACTATCACTGCAGTGGATCGCACCCACCCGAGTACCGACATGGAGCTTCTCCTATCCGACATCAGCCTGCCTCGCCGAAGCGCGCAGCGCGAAGGCGGGCGCGACTCTCGACATAGGCGCGCACGATGGCATCGAAGTTCTGATCGTGAGGGAATCCGAGCTCGCGTGCCCGGCTGGCATCCAGTGTTCCCGGCCAGGTGTCGACCAGCTTCGTGATCCGCGGATCGCGCTCCCAGCGGATGCGGGCCGCAGCAGCAGGGCCGGCCACCCGTTCGAGAGCCGCAGCCATCTCGCCGACGGTGACTGACAGGCCAGGCAGGCTGATCGATCGATTGGCGCCAAGCCGATCGGCCGGAAGGTCGTGTGCGTGAATGAATCCGCTTACTGCGCTTTCCGGCGAGATCACCCACATCCGCGTCGATCGATCGACCGGGCAGATCGATTCCTCGCCGTTCAGCGGTTCCCTGATGATCCCGCTGGCGAACGACGATGCGGCCGCATTGGGCTTACCAGGACGGACCGTGACGGTAGGCAGTCGCAGGGAGCGCCCGTCGACAAAGCCCTTTCGCGTGTAGTCCGCCACGAGCAGCTCGCCGATCGCTTTCTGCGTGCCGTACGACGTCTGCGGTGTCAGCGGCGTCGACTCGAGCACCACCTCGGGCAGCGCGCCGCCGTACACGGCCACCGAGCTGGCAAAGACCACGTGCGGATGATGACCCGCCGCACGGCAGGCCTCGAGCAGCGCACGCGTGCCGTCGAGGTTGACGCGCATCCCGAGATCGAAATCCGCCTCCGCCTGCCCGCTGACGACGGCAGCGAGGTGAAAGACGGCCGTCGTTCGGGTCGTGATGACACGCTCGAGCAGTGCGCGGTCGGCAACGTCGCCCGATACTTGCGCTACGCGCGAATCGTCGAAGCCTGCCGCCGTGACGACATCGGTCAGCGTGATGTGGTCAATCCGTTCGTCCCTGCCGTCGGCGCCGACCAGATGTCCGCGTTCGAGCAGCTGAGCCGCGAGAGCCTTCCCCAGGAAACCGGCACCGCCGGTGATGAGTACCTGCATTGGCGAAGGATCATATCGAAACTTCGGGGCTCGGGGCTCGGGGGCTCCGGACTCGGACGGAGCCTGCCTCGCCGTAGCGCGCAGCGCGAAGGCGGGGGACGAGGCTACGCCGTGCTAGCGATTCAGCAGCGCTGGTTTCAGCGTCCACGCCTGCAGCCTTGCCAGCTCCATGACGCGTGGCGCGTGGAATCCTTCGGGAAAGATGATCCAGCCCCACAGTTTCGTCGAGTCCTCCGCGACGTACCGTTCGAATGTGGTTCGAGCCGATTTCCGATCGACGCCTGCCGGCAGTGTCCCCGAGGTCAGGAACTGTTCCAGGGACGCGCCGAGCGTTGCCAGGTATTCCACCGGTGAAAGGTTCTCCGCGCCGATCCAGACTTCGTCGGGCATGCGGCGATGCACACGGTAGTAGGCAGCGGTGTCGCGAATCGCGGTGCCGAACGCGTCCCAGCTGAAGCTCGAAGAACGTAACTGGCCCGTCGACGGAGTGAATGCCTGCGCCGGGCCATCGATCGCAGTCAACCGGATCGCCGCGGGGAGTTTCTTCGTGTCGACAACCGCAGCGGCCGCGTCGGTCAGGAGCGTGAACATGTCCGCCCCCGACAAGGCGTACCCGTCGGACTTCAGAAAGTCGAAGTCCTTCTGCACCGCTCGGGCAATCGCGAGGACGTCCGCGCGGCCGAAGTCGCGGCCGAGGGCACGGTCGGCGTACAGCTGCGCGAGCTCCGTGGCTGTGACGAAGCGCACTCCATCCTTGGCTTTGATGAACCGGACGAACTTTTCGAAGTCCGCGAAGGCCTGTTCCGTTTCCGCGGCTGGACGCATGCGCGGCGGTTTCCACTCGCCAGGTGCCGGGTTGGCGCCGCGCCGGAAGTTGACCGCGTCCCAGAACTCCGCCTGCACCCACTCGTTCGGGTGGTAGTAGATGCTGATGGTTCCTCCCCCGCGAGCGGTCAATGCCGCGTGCACCCTGTCGAACGCGGCCTGGCCTTCGGTCAGGCTCGAGCCGCCGCTGAGCGCCATGCGGACGAGCGTCGAGCGCATCCGAAAGATGTTGAGCATGCCGCCGTAATAGAACGGCTGATCGTCGAGGCCCACCTGGTCGGCCTCGTCCAGGTAGACCCTGATGCCCATGTCCCGCAGCGCAGGATAGGTCTGCGGCGCCCAGGCGCTGCCGGGCTGCCCGTAGGCAACCGGTGTGACGCCGAAGATGCGCCTGATGTCGTCGACGCCGGGCTGCTCACGACGTTTGAACTCGGCGCGGCCGTCCTCCCAGCCGGCGTTCTGGAGGTAGACGGCAATGGTGGGCTGCTGACTGTGGGTGTTCGAGTGATAACCGATGTCGTGTCGCTTGAGCGCCGCGATCACATCCGATCGGCCACGCCGCTCCAGCACACGGGCCTTCTCGCCGACGATCTTGAACGTCGCACGCACTCCGAGCTGCGACAGGAACTCTGCGAGACGCTTCGTCGCGTCGTCGTCCTGCGGCAGCAGGTAATCCTCGGTGTCGAACCACAAGGTCACGTAGACCGGCGCGGGTGCCCGGGCCGACCGGAGCGCGGGCACGAGTGCGGCGATCAGCACCAGCGACAGACAGGCCTTTCGCACGAGCGCTCCTTTTCCCCGCGGGTCCGGGGGCTCGGAGGTTCGGGGGCTCGGACGCCGGTGGTAACCAGCGGCAACTATCCGCTTCGATTTGCGCTGGTTGCCTCTGAATAGCACCGGCTGCCGAACCCCCGAGCCCCCGAACCGCCGAGCCCGCGGCGAAGGCGATTCTGCCATGAATGACCTGCTCTCGAGCCGCCGGCGCTGAAGCGACCTGTCCGCTTCGCGCCGGCGGGACGCCGGTTCGTGCCAAATTGATCGTTTGATTCAGACCACCCGCGCATGCTTGCCCCTCGACTTTGCTCGGGGCGGCCCTGAGCCCTGTCGAAGGGTCGGATTCTGGAGGTGCTGCATGCGAATCGTCAGACTGGTTGGTGTCATCGTTCTCTGGCTGCTGCAGATCCTGATGGCTGCCGCCTTCGTTCTGATCGGCGTCGCCAAGTTCGCCGATCCTGCCTGGGCGCGAAACTTTGCGCGGTGGGGATACCCCGATGGGTTTTACATGGTCATTGGAGCGCTCGAAGCCGCGGGCGGCCTGGCCCTTCTCGTTCCGCGACTGACCAGCTACACCGCGGCGATGCTGAGCGTCATCATGATCGGGGCCTCGTTGACGCACTGGCTGCACGGAGAAATGGCGCGGGTCGTCCCACCGTTGATGTATCTGGCCGTTCTCGTGATCGTCGGCGTCAGCCGGTGGCGATCGGCGATCCGCTTCCGTGCCGCGGCCGCGCCGGCCGCGCCGCTCGAGTCGTTGTAAGCTGCGCGCTTGAGCCAGCACCACGATGCCGGCGCGCTGAAAGTCTGGCTGGTTGCCGTCGGCTGCTTCACGGCCCTGGCGCTGCTGTTCACGAGCCAGGTCTGGATCGACTACGCCTATGCAAGGCGGCCGCTCTCGTGGACTCGCGCCTTTCTGGTCGCGCTGGTCGACTGGGAGCTCTGGGCGCTCGCCACGCCGCTGGTCGCCTGGCTCTGCGCCCGGTTCCCGTTCTCTCACGCGCGCTGGGGCGTGCCTCTCGCCGTCCACGTCCCGGCCGGGATCGCGCTGGCCGGGCTCAAGCTCTTTCTGGACGCGATGCTGACGGCGTTGATCGTCGGCACCGGCCGCCCCGGGCCGTTCTCCTTTCTGAAGATTCACCTCACGCTCCTGACGTATTGGGCGATCGTCGCCGCAATCCACACCTTCCGGTACTACCGCGCGGCCAGGGAACGGGAGCTCCGCGCCGCCCAGCTCGAAATGCAGCTCGCCCGTGCCCAGGTCGAAGCGCTCAAGATGCAGCTGCACCCGCACTTCCTTTTCAACACGTTGAATACGGTCGCGGGCTTGATGCGGGACGATCCCGACGCCGCCGAGCTGATGCTGGCAAAGCTTGCCGAGCTGCTGCGGCGCACGCTCGAGACCGCCGACCTCCAGGAACTACCGCTGGCCGAGGAGCTGGATTTCATCGAGGCATATCTCACCATCCAGCGCCTCCGGTACGGCGATCGGTTGCGGGTCTCAATCGACGTTGACGATGCCGTTCGACAGGCACGAGTGCCGAGCCTCATTCTGCAGCCGCTCGTCGAAAACGCGATCGGGCACGGGATCGCCGAGAAACCGGGCCCCGGTCACGTGGAGATTGGCGCCAGGCTGGACGGAGTCGAGCTCGTCATCACGATCGCGAACGACGGGCCGGGTCTGCCGGCCACCGTTCGCGAAGGGTATGGCCTCCGCAACACCCGATCGCGCATGCGGGCGCTGTATGGTGCTGGTGGCTCGTTTTCATTCAGGCCGCAGCCGGATGGTGGGGCAATTGCCATTCTTCGGGTTCCGCACTCGCGAGAGGAAGCCGTCCAATGACGCTGCGAGTGCTCGTTGTCGACGACGAGCCGGTGGCGCGGCGGCGGCTGAAGACGCTGCTTGCCGCCGAGCAGGCGGACGTCGTCGGCGAGTGTGAGACCGGCGAGCAGGCGATCGAGGCCATCGAACGGCTGCGCCCCGACGTCGTGTTCCTCGACGTGCAGATGCCCGGGCTCGACGGCTTCGACGTCGTCGACGCGCTCGAACCTGGCAAGCACCCGGACATCGTGTTCGTGACCGCCTACGATCGCTACGCGGTGCGCGCGTTCGATGTCCATGCCGTCGACTACCTGCTCAAGCCGTTCGAGCATGCGCGCCTGCGCAAGACGCTCGAACGATTGTCCGTCCGGTCCGGCACGCGCGAGGCGGGACGGCGCGTTCATGCGGCGGTCGAGAGTGTCCGGGCGCAGCGGCCGCTGCGGCGCGTGCTGATCAAGGCATCGGGGCGTATCTACGCCGTGCGCGTGGAAGACATCGATTACATCGACGTCGCGGGTCACTACGTCGAGTTACACACCGGAGCGGCGACCCATCTCGTTCGGACCAGCATCGGATCCCTGGAGGCCAGGCTCGATTCGTCGCGCTTCGTCCGGATCCATCGATCGGTGATCGTGAATATCGACCGGATCCGCGAGCTGCGGCCGGCGTTTCATGGAGAGTTCGTCGTGTCGCTTCACACCGATCGCCGGCTGCGCTGCAGCCGGACCTACGCGGAGCGGCTGACGAAGGCGATGGGATCGTAGCGAGCGCATCGGCGCCGCAGGCGCCTCGAGACAGGCGTTCGTTGTCGCGTCCCCCTTCGAGGTCCGTCCGAAGCGCCACTCAGGAAACCACGTCGGGCCTGCCTTGCAGCTGTTGCGCCTTGATGTCTGCTGCCTCGACGATTCGCGCCAGATCGCTGATGAGTGAGCTCTCGCTCTCGTATTCGAATTCCGGGAGAACCCAGGGATACGCCCGGTAGTCTTCAATCAGGATGTAACTGTCTGCTCCCTTCAGTCGAATCAAGACGATCGGGGTCTTCCGCAAGTGGGGGACCACCGTTGCCAGCTCGTGCGGGACGCTGCGCGGATCGGTCACATCCGCGATGATGAAGCGTGCCATCCGCGCCAGGGTTTCAACCGTCCCGGTGAGATCCTTGGAGCGCGGTCGATCGAAGTCGAAGAGGATGGGAACGTAGTCGCGCCTGCGCAGTTCAGCACGGATGGTCTCCAGCACCCGCTTCCGATCCTCCCGGAAGTTGCCGAGAATCAGCACGACCTTCGATGTGATCGTGTCAATCACGCGGCGGATTCTCGGGTTGTGAAGCAGCAGGTAGATGAACTGCGCCACCTCGAGGTCATCAACCGTCAGCGCCGGCTGATCGGCCGGCGTGATGACGAGGTCGCGCTGTGTTGTCGACTCGTCGATCTCAATGTCCCAAACTGACGTGCCATACACCCGGGCCATCGAGAGGTCGGCGCCACGGAGCTTGGCATCCACCAGGACCGCTCGCGAAAAGTCCACGTCGACGAGGTCGGCGCCGGTCAGGTCCGCGGCGCGCATGTAGGCCTTGGTCAGGTTCGCCCCGCGCATGCGGGCGCGCATCAGCCTGGCGCTCGGCAGCGACGCATTCCGCATGTACGCTCCCCGAAGGGTGGCATCAGCCAGGTTCGCTTCGCGCAGTTGCGACCGATGGAGGTTGGCACCTTCGAGGTCGGCGAACGTCAGATCGAATCGCTTGAGGTCCAATCCCTGGAGGTTCGCTTCGCGGAGGTCTGGCCGTTCGTCACGATTCGACGCCCGCCAGGTGTTCCAGGCTTCGACCCCGGTTTTGAGACGTTCGACGTGCGCGTGATTCGGCATCGCCGGCCTCCTCTTGGGTGCAAGGCGGATGCTACACCCGACCGCGGTCCGCGCGGAGGCTGCGTGTCGGGGTGTCGTACCCGTCCCGCAGGCCACAAGATGCGGATCATGCTCAATTCAGGCACCACCGGCGTCGGATTACGGCTGCACGATCTCCGGCTATTTGACGACTCTCCGACTTGCGGTGGTGGCGTCGAACACCGGCTTCCCTCCAACGATCGTCGTCCGTACCCGAACATCTGCGATCTCCTCCGGCGGGACCTCGAAGATGTTGCGCTCGAGTATGACGAAGTCCGCCAATCGCCCCTTCGACAGGATGCCCTTGCGCGTCTCGTCGAAGGAGGCGTAGGCGGCGTTGGCCGTGTAGGCACGCACGGCCTCTTCGACGGTGATCTTCTGCTCGGGCACCCATCCGGCCGGATTTCTGCCGTCCATCGTGCGCCTCGTCACCGCGGCATAGATGCCTTCGAGCGGCGTGGGGGGCGCGACGAACCAGTCACTGGCGAAGGCGACCGTCGCCCGTGCGTCGATGAGCGACCGGAACGCGTAGGTCGTATTGATCCGGTCCCCGATGTATTTCTCGGCCCACCGTCCATCGTCGATCGCGTGGTACGGCTGCATGCTCGCGATGACACTCAGCTGCGCAAAGCGGGGAATGTCGCGCGGCGCGAGGTGCTGGGCGTGCTCGATGCGGAACCGCCGATCGCGCGTGCCGTTCTCGGCTGCGACGCGCGCGAACGTGTCGAGAATAAGCGTATTGGCGCGATCGCCGATGGCATGGACCATTACCTGGAGGCCGGCCTTGTCGGCGCCGGAGATCCACCGGTAAAGGTCCTCAGGCGTGTTGACCAGCAGGCCGCGATCGTTCGGCGCGTCCGTGAACGGCTCGTTGAAGGCCGCCGTATGCGATCCGAGCGAGCCGTCGACGAATCCCTTCAAGCCGCCGATGCGCAGCCAGTCGTCCCCACGGCCGTCGGTGCCACCATGTTCGCGGCGTGCCACGACATCGCGCAGGCGCTCCCACTGCGCCAGGGGTACCACGCTGTAGATGCGCGTCTGCAACGCATTCGTCTTGCCGAGCTCCGCGTAGAGCGCCATGTCGTCCCATGCCGCCGACGTGCTCATGTCGTGGACCGTGGTGACGCCGCGCTCGGCGACGTAGCGCATCGCCGCCATGGCCGCGCGCCGCCGCATCTCCGGCGATGGCGGCGGTGCCACCTTGTCCACGAGCGCCATCGCGTTGTCCTTGAGCAGGCCGGTTGGCTCGCCATCAGCGCGACGGACGATTTCTCCTCCAGCGACGTTGGAAGTGGCGTGTGTGACGCCAGCGGCCTTCAAGGCTGCGCTGTTGGCGAGGTTCATGTGACCGTCGAGGCGGTTGATCCACACCGGGTGATTCGGCGTCACCGCGTCGATCCAGTCCCGCGACGGCAGCTCGCCGCCCCACAGGGTGTGGTCCCAGTCGCCTCCCGTTATCCACGTTCCTTCGGGCACTGTCGCGGCAAACGCCTTGATCCGGCTGACGAACTCCTCGCGGGTCCGGGCGTCGCGAAGCTGCACGGACGCGAGGCGCAGGCCGCCCTCGAGGAAATGAACGTGGGTGTCGATGAATCCCGGCAGCACCAGCCGTCCGCCCGCATCGATCGGCGTGACACCCGACGCCAGCCGGCGTACCTCGTCGTTCGTGCCGACAGCGGCCAGTCGCTCGCCGCTGACCGCGAGCGCCTCGGCCCACGGAGCGGCGGAATCGCCCGTCCACACCCGGGCGTTCACGACGGCGAGACCGATCGGATCGGACACCGGACCGCGCTCAGGTTGAGAGCCGGCGCGCGAGCAGGCAGACGCACCGAGACAGAGAACGAAGAGAACGAAGGCGCGCATCAGCCCGGTTCACGGATCGTATCGGAACCATGCTGTCGCCGTGGCTGGCCGATCGCTCGTGACGCGGACCCAGTGCGCGGCAAAAGCCTCCGGAAACGCGTGCGTGACGCGTTCCCCGGCGGGCACGTCGACGACCGCGTATCGGCGCCACGACCCATTGGCCAGAAAGTCGATCTCGATCGTGAATCGGACCGGGCTGCTGCTGTCGTGGCTCAGCGTGACCGCCTTCCTGCCGAAATTGGTCATCAGATATGGGTCGCTGGGCTCACCGGCTCTGACGACGGTGTCCTTCCACGGTCCCCCTTCACCAGCCGGTGCGCCGAGTTTGTAGAGATCGTCGATGGCTCCGAACCAAAGGCCCGCGATCGATGGTTCGGAGCCATCGGATCGTTTCTGCACCGTACCACCGGTCGTCTGGACGGCGTGAAAGTAGTGTCCGTCGGCGGCGGCACGAAGCCGTGTTCCCGCCAGCACCAGCAGCCCGCGCCACGTGCAGAAATCAGTAATACGGGCGCCGTGAGTGGCCACGGCTTTCATGCGCCGGTAGTCCGGCCTCAGTTCCTTGCCCAGCCGCGGAATCTCGTAGAACGTTCCGTCGAATTGGGCGAGGAACCGCTCGGAGATGACTTCGCGCAGGCCGCGCTCGCTCGTCGGATCGGATGGCGGTCCGATCGACGGCGGACGCTTCGGCAGGCGCCAGCGCGCGCCGTCTGCATCCGTGACGATGACCGACGCCGCATCGATCGTATGATCGGCCTTCGGCTCGGCCGATTGCTTCAGCGCGTCGATTTTCGCAGGCTCGGTGACGCGCGTGAACTGCAGCCGTTCGTTGATCTCGTAATAGGCGTCTTCGCGCTTTCCGTTGGCGTCGACCGATCGGGCCAGGAACTGCAGGTCGCGGGAGAAACCGGCGGGGCGGATGAGCCCACCAGTCCACGCGGCGTCGGCACCCGCCCGCGCGAGGCTCGTGAACGTGTCTGGCGCAGGGTCAGGAGCGCGCGGCGACTGAAAATGCAGATACGCGGTCGCGTGGCAGGCGCGGTCGGCCTTCACGCGCAGCCACTCCGCAGCCAGGTTTCCGGGTAGGGAGAGGCCATGATAGCCGGCCGCCGCGACGCGGACGCGCTGCCATGTTTCCCAGTGTCCATCGCCGCGCCGGTCGACTTCCAGGACGAACGTGACATCGGTGGGCGCATCGTGCACGAGGTGCAGGTATCGGTGCGCATAGCCGGCGATCAGGATCGGATCGCTCGCCTGCCCGGCCTCGACCTCGTCGTCGATCCAGACGCCGCCCCAGCCGCTTCGCGGACCGAACTCCGTCGCAAGCTGCGAGCGCGCCAGGAATCGGAGATTCGACTGCGGCTTGGACGCGAGGGGATTCTGCAGGATCGACGTGTCGTCGCCGGAGAGGACGACGCGTCCGTTCCACTCCGTGAAGTCGGTCGTGTAGTGCAGGTGCGTGCTCAGGGGCCGCACGCCGTTCGCCTGCCCGGGAACGAATGTGGCCGGAAAGCCGAAGAACGTGCCGTGCATGTTCAGCAGTAGCGGTCCGTCTCCGATGCTGCGAATCCGCGGCCACTCGGTGAACCATCCATGCGCCGGGTCGTAGGTGTAGCTGCCCTTCGGCAGACGATACCGGTGCCACCCGCCGCCCGAGCGCACCTGAAGCAGCACTGACCGCTTGTCCCAGCCCGTACTCCAGACCGGCGCGTCTGCCGACGGCTCGCCGAGGAGTCCTCCCGGGCCGGTGACTTCCGTGTGCGGGCGCCGGCTGACAATCGTCCACGCACGGCCATCCCACTCCGCGAGCACGCCGGCATCTTCGGGCCCGCGGGACCAGGTCGATTCAGGCGCCTCCCACGCGAGGTCGTTCAAGTCCGCCGGCCGTGACTCGCCGTTGTTCGCGACGATCAGGTGTCCCTGGCCGGTGTACGCGCCCTTTCCATGCCAGCCGGGCACGGGCTTGACGAAGAGGCGACGCACTTCCAGCGTCCGCACGTTCGCCTCCCAGATCGGGCCCTCCATGTCGAAGATGTAGACCTTGTTCGCTGGATCAGTGAGATGCCGTGCAATGCCGGTGATCCGTGCCGGGAACGCTTTCGACTGATCGAACGCCCGGACGCTTCCGTTGGCGTCGATGACGTAGGGACCGAGCAACAGCTGCTGCGATTCGCGGTGAATCATCCGCCCGGCGTGTGTACCTCCAACGCTTTCGGGTCGGATGGTCATGCCGAGCTCCGAATCGATCGTGTACAACTTGTCGACGCTGCCCGTTCGCCGGTGCGGCGGGTACGACATCAGCCACAGCTTCCCCGCCCAGGGCACGACGGCGCCGATCCCGGACTCGGCATCCTGCACCGGACCCGTGTCGTTGAACACGGCCAGATGCGGATAGATGCCGCTGACCTGTACGAAAGAGGACTGCGAACGGACCGCGGCCATCGCGGCCACGAGAAGGACTGAAAGGGAGAGGGTGGTGCGGACTACTCGCCGTTGGGTCATCTGGGGTACCCGGTCGTTTGCGACAAATACTTCACGTCGCTTCAAAATCTTTCGCAGCCGCCGGCTAAAGCTCGGAAGCCACAACGATTCGTGGAAGTCAGCGCTCGCTCAAACACTCCTGCAGAGCGGCGCAGCTCTCGAGCGACCGCAGGGGGTCGGGCGTCTCGCCAAGGATTCGAACGGTGTTCCCGAGCACCGCGGCGGTCTCCGGGATGTCGGTGTAGCGAAGGACGCCGAGATAATGCGGCCCCTGAACGTGCGACGCCGGCGGCGACTGTAGAACGACACGCGCCACCTTGCCGTCGAGGACCGCCGCGTACATGCCATTCACGCCGTCGGTGCCTTTGCCGAGAATCGTGATCCGGTTCGGGTCCACGTCGGGCAACGACCGTAGCAGCTCGAGCGATCGCAGCAGCTCGTACACCTGCATCGATTCGAGCGTCGTGCCGGCGACCATGGCCTGGCGCTTCATGTGGTGCAGCAGGTCGTCGTCTGTGAAGCTGCGGAGATTCTGTTCGAGCGCGCGGCTTCCCCGATCGAGCGTCTCCACCGTCAGCACGGCGCGATCCGCCCACTGATTGCGCTCCAGTGGCTGCTCGTTGCCCCAGACCGGAATGCCCTTGCGATGATCGATCAGCAGGAGCGCCGGCAGCCTGGTCCCGGCCGGCCCGACAGGCAGTGAATAGACGGCCTTCGCCCGCAGCCCCTCGAACGTCGTGAAGCTGACTCTCTTGATCCTTCTACCCTGCGCGATCGACTCCTCGCCCCATTCGGCGCGAAGCGGTTCCGTTCGTGTCGGGTAGTACCTGAAGACTTCTTCCCGAAGTACGGTTCGCAGATCGCTCGGTCCAGGACGTCGGCTCTTCAGTGACGACGACGCCGCACGGGGCGGGATGAGCGTTTCGTCGATGCGGGTCAGCCGTTCGTCGATCGGCAGGCCGTCGCGGAAACAGATCAGCGTTTCGACCGGCGGTTCCTCGACCTCGCCTTCCGTTGTCATGGCCTCGTCTTTCCCCAGCAACTCTTTGAGAAAGAAGGAATAGACGGGCAGCCTGATAGCTTCGGTGTCGGTGTGTCCTCCCGGCGTGACGGCGGTTCGAAGAGCGTCGCTCTTCTTGTAGAGGCCGTAGATCTCACCGATCTTGTCAACCATCTCCGTGAACGTATCCATCGGAAACCCGCGGTCCGCATCGGCATTGACCAGCAGTTGCACGCGCGGGGCGATGAGGGCGCCGATCTCGGAATACAGCAGCCCGTGACTGTTGACGGGATACTGGCAGTCGCAGTGCGCCATTGAGAGCCGGTGGCCGATCCAGCCCTTGGTCGAGAGCGTTCCGGAAACCGGCGCGGAGGCGACGATTCGATCGTCCAGCGCGGCCAGGAAGAATGTCGTCATTCCGCCGCCGGACCGCCCGGTCGCTCCGATCCGGCTGCGGTCCAGATCGGGACGGGTGACCAGGTAGTCGATCGCCCGGCGGGCGTTCAGCAACTCGACCGCGAGTGGAGAGAAGCCTCGACTGTACCAATGAAACCATGCGTTGGAATACACGCCGTGATGGGTGAACTCGATCTCACCCATCTCGATGTTGTCCATCACCAGCATCGCCATTCCGTGTGAGGCAAACCAGGCGCCGTGACGCCGAAACAGGCTCTTGCTGGCGTGGCCGCACTGATAGAGCAGCACCGGAACAGGTTTGGCGGCGCCTCGCGGAAGGTACAGATTCGCGGTGAGGAAGACGCCAGGAACGGTCTCGAGTACGAGGTTTTCGACTGTGTAGGTAGCGTAGTCCTGCCTGCTCGTCGTCGTCGCGCGTGGTGGCCGGTCGGGCCAGGCCAGGTCGTGCCACAGCATCCGATGAAGCGCGCCGCGAGTCTGCTGCTTCCGCTGTTCCCACTGCTGAACGGTCGTGATGCCTTTGAAGAGCTGATCGTGGCGGCGTTTGATCACGGACTCGAAGTGCGCCTGCAGCGACTCGAGCTCCTGGTTCGGGCGAGGAGGGGGGCTCTGTGCCGAGGTCCATGTGACCGCGGTGAGGGCACAGATGGCCGCAATCGCCCCTCGAACTGACGGGGTCATTGCTTCTGACCTGGCTCCGCGATGAGCCTGATGGCGCGCTCCAGGACCTCGTCGCGCCCGGCTCTCAGCGCGGCGAGCGTCGGCGTCACCTGGATGTCGGGCCGGACGCCGACCAGGTGGTAGGGCGTTCGGCCGTCGTGGCCGGTGACGCGCATGCCGGTGAAGGCAACGACGAAGCCGCTTGGAACGGCGAACGTTGCAACGTTGCCATTCGTTCCGGCTGTCGTGCCGCCCACGATCGTTGCGAGCTTGCGATCGGCGACGTAGCCCATGACCGACTCTGCGTAGCTGATGGCGCGTTCATCGGCCAGGAACACGATCTTTCCTGCGACGCGTGGACTCGCCGGCTTCATGTCCCAGCCAAAGCTCTGCCATCCGTCGAACTGGCCGAAGGGTCCGACGATTTTCGCGACATGCATCCACCGATCGCCCTCGGGAGAATCCATCAGGTGCGGCAGGATCTGCGCCCCCGCATCGGTGGGATACCCACGGACATCGAAGACCACCCCCGATGCGGAGCCGAGTTTCGACAGCGCCTGCTTCACCTGCGCGCCCGGGGCGCGGGTCAGATCGATGTACCAAACCCCGCGCGTCAATTCTGCAATCGGTTCCGGCCGTTTTTCGGCCGGGGGCTGGCTCCCATCGCACGGGACGCTCGTCGGCCGCGGCCCGGTGCTGTCGTCGACAACGAGATTGACCGTCGCGCCCTTGCGACAGCTCGCAAGCTCCCGAAGTGCCCGAACCTGCTTCCACTGGGTGGTGCCTGACGCGAGCTCAACCAGTCGCGCGATTCGCTGTGAGGCCGGTGTGCCGTCGATAGTCGTCACAACGCCGCCCACTGGCGCCGCCGCGACGCTGCTCGCCACGATCGCGAGCTGGTTGTCGAACAGTCCGAACCGCAGCGGCATTGACACTGTGCCACTCCCGCCGGGTTCGTTGACCGATCCGTGACCGTCGCGCGCGTCGGCGACCAGCTGGCGAAGCGCGTCACGGTGGGCGCTTCGAGTTCCGGCGGCGGAGGCGAGGGCGAGCTGCGGACCGAGGCGGGCACTCCAGTCGACGCGCGCCTCCTCCCAGTACGGATAGAAATGTTGAAAGACGTTCCAGGCAACCACCACGTCGCCGAGTCGCGCATCGATGTCGGGCGGGTCCCCTGCGTTGCCGATCTTCCCGAGAGCTGCACGAAGCGCGTCGAGCGCACTCGAGTCGGACCCGCCGCGCGCGTCAGCGTCCGACAACGCCAGCGGCACGCGCGCCTTCAGCCCCGATCCGAGGTCGATATCGACGTGTGCGCCCGCGGCAGCAGGCGCCGACTCGAAAAGCTCTGCGTCCGAGCCTGGAGAAGCGGATCCCGGCGCGAATCGCAGGAACTGGCGTCCCTCGGGGGCCTTCTCGGTCGATCTCGTGATGGCCGCATCCGGCGAATTGCCGGCACGCATCCACTCGCCGGCGCCGTTTCCCGCGTCGGCTTCGAAGCCCGCGTCCTTGATCGCCAGCACGGTCCAGCGTCCGTCGGCCTCTCGCAGCGCCAGCTCGATCGCATCGAAATCCGCGGTGACCGCGCCGCTGGCCATGACCCCGAACGCCACGTTGGTCGCATCGCCGTCAACCGTGCCCTCGATCGAATACTCGCGCCAGTTCGGGTCTCGAATCGGCCGGTTCGACATGTTGTCGAAGAACCCCATCTGCTGATTGGGCCGGTCCACCCGCAGCCACAACGCGCTGGCGCCGGTCCCGTCCTTGGATGAGGCGCGGACCTGGCCGCGCAGCCGAATGGTCCTGCTACGCAGGTCCTGTGCCGGGACGTTCTGCATGACGGTCACGAAACCGTCGATGGTGGAAGACCTGACGACTGCCCGGTTCGTGCGCTTTGCCGCGTACGGTCCGCGGCCACCAGAGCCTGACATGCCTGCCCCCAGGTACCGCCACGCGACGAGCCGGCCGTCGGCGTTCCCACGAGCCGGGGCAGGCGGCAGGCCCCTGCCGATCTCGATCCCCGGCCCGAGCGGGCGCATGAGCTCCTGCAGTGTGGCCGCGAGCTGTCCCGGGTCCTTCGCCTCGCGCACCCGCTTCACGCCGTGGACGGCAAAGCGATTCCAATCCAGACTCGAGGCGGCGTCGCTCGGGTAGAAGTAGCGGACTACGCCGTACAGGCGGGCAAATGCGGCAACGTTGTCGGCAGACTGTGGGGTCTGGCCGGACACAGGCGCGATCCAGACGATGGCAGCCGTGACAAGACTAATCGTCACACTTCGCATGGGGTAGCCTCGTTCGCAGATTCTGCGCCGCTTCTGCTGGCAATGGCAACGCCGGGCTGCAACACCTTGCCGGCCGGTTTGCACTACCATACCGGTTGCCGGCGCCAGGTCCGCGACGACCCCCGCGCCCGCCGGCGCGCCCCCCGGGGAGGGCTCGTCGTCTTCGCTCGTGTCGGTACTGCACAACTCACGAGGGTACCGGTCATGTCTATCACCGTCCGTGATCTCCTGCGCGGCAAGTCTGCCGTCCACTCCGTCGAGCCTGGCGACACTGTTTACGATGCGCTGCGCCTCATGGCCGACAAGAACATCGGCGCCGTCATCGTGCAATCGGCCGAGCGGGTCGAGGGCATCTTCTCCGAGCGCGACTACGCCCGGAAGGTGATGCTGCTCGGCAAGACGTCGAAGGAGACCTTCGTGTCCGAGATCATGACCTCGCACGTCGTGTGTGTAGAGCCGGATTGGACCGTGGATCAGTGCATGGCGCTGATGACGGAGAAGCGCATCCGCCACCTGCCCGTCATGGAACAGGGCCGGCTGGTCGGTGTGATCTCGATCGGCGACGTGGTGCGCGCCGTGGTCGACGACCAGCAGTACATGATCAACTCGCTGCAGCGCTACATCATGTCCTAGGTCGCGGTTCGCGGTTCGCGGGCTGGCGGTTCGTGGCCATCTCCGGCTGCTTGACGGTCTCTTGATCTTCCAGGGAACGGTCCGGGATCCGGATCCCGGACCCCGGATCCCGATTACAGCGAATACCCCTTCCGATACTCTCGCGTGAGGAACTGATTCGCCGCTTCGTTGTTCGTGACCCGCATGTTGGCGGTGTCGTAGTGCAGCCGTGACTTCGCGCGCAGGGAGGCGATGCCGAGCAGCATGATCTCGGTGAGGTGCGCGCCATACTCGAAATCTGACGAGAGCTTGTCCTTCCCCTTGATCGTGTTGATCCAGTTCATCTCGTGGTCTTCATGCGGGATGCGGGTGAGCCGCTCTTTCGGCGGGCCGTACGAGTTGTGCTTCGCGGCCGGCAGCAGCCGCGGCATGGCGCTGTCGAACAGCAGCTTGCCCTTCTTGCCGATCCAGAGGATTCCGCCGCCGGTGTTCAGCTTCTCATCGCCGAGCTCTTCGGGATCGGGCGGCATCAGGCCACCGTCGTACCACGTCATGCGGACCACGCCGTCCTTCGCCTTGAACTCGTAATACGTCGTCGTGGCGGCGGGGTAGGAAGCACCGTTGAACGGTGTGGACTCGGTCTCGATCAGGGAAGGGAGCGGCAGCTCGAGCGACCACACCGGGAAGTCGATCAGGTGCGCGCCCATGTCGCCGAGTGCCCCCTGGCCCCAGTCGACCCAGCCGCGCCAGTTGAACGGGTGATAGACCGGGTGATACTCGACTTCGGGGGCGACACCAAGGAACAGATCCCAGTTGAGGCGCGGCGATAGTGGCTTCTGATCGCCTTTCATCGCAGCCGCGATACGGGCCGACATGGCCCGATCGTCCCAGCCCCGGCGATCGCCCGACGCCGCGGCCGGGCGCGGCACGCCCTGCGGCCAGAAGCCGAACGGCCGGTTGGTCCAGACGTGCACCTCGTGAACGTCGCCGATCGCACCACCCTGGATGTACTCGACCGATCGGCGGTTCTCGTCGCCCGAATGCCGCTGGTTGCCCTGCTGCGCGACGACCTTCTTCTCCTTCGCCCTCTTCGCCAGGTGCCGTGCCTCGTGCACCGACCAGCACATCGGCTTCTGCACGTAGACGTGCTTGCCGGCGTCCATCGCGTTCGACGCGATCACGGCGTGCATGTGATCGGGCGTCGCGATCATGACCGCGTCGAGGTCCTTCTGTTTCTCGAGCATCTCGCGGTAGTCCTGGTACTTCTGGAGCCGCGGCAGCTGCTGCTCGACGAACCGGGTCAGGTTGGCGCGCGCGTCCTGATCGGGCCACCGCTCGTTTGCGGCGAGCTGCGCCTTCGATGGGCCGTGAGACTTGAATGCGGATGCCGCTTCCGGCGCAGCCGGGCGCTGGGCGGGCGGCGACTGCGCGCGTTTGGTCCACTCGGCGAGCTTGCCATCGAGCAGGTCGAGATCACAGTCGCAGATGGCGACCATGTTCTGACTCATGACGGCCTGGGCATTGACGGCGCCCATGCCATTGATCCCGACCACCGCCACGTTCACCAGATCGCTCGGCGCCTGGAAGCCGCGGCCGAGGACGTGGCGGGGGACGATCATCAGGCCGGCGGCGACGGTGGTGATGAATTCACGGCGGGTATTCATTTTTGGAGTTCTCCGTCAAATCCCAAGCTCCAAGCTCCCAAATCCCAACGTCATCCCATTCACAGGATCCAACCCAACGCCCAACTCCAACTCCCAACGGCTTGGGGTTTGGGTGTTGAGCTTGGAAGTTTACTTGGGATTTGGAGATTGGGAGTGCGTTGGGATTTGGAGGTTGGAGCTTGGGATTTGACGAGATTCACTAAGCCCTCCCCGCGAATTCACGCGTCTCAGTATGCACCTTCACCTTCTCGCCCTCTTTGATGAAGAGGGGCACGCGGATCTCCAGGCCGGTCTCGAGTGTCGCCAGCTTGGTGACGCCGCCGCTGGCGGTGTCGCCGCGGACACCGGGCTCGGTTGACGTCACCGTCAGCTCCACGTGCGGAGGAAACTCGATCCCAATCGGGTTGCCGTTGTACTTCTGGATGTCGACGAGCACGTTGTCGACCAGCAGCTCACGGCCGTCGCCGACCATGGCCGCCGACAGCGTGAGCGTCTCGTAACTCTCCTGGTCCATGAAGTGATACCCGCCGCTGTCCGAATACAGGTAGGTCGCTGGCACCGATGCGAGGTCTGGTTCCTTGAACTTGTCGCCGGCCTTGAAGGTCTTGTCGAAGACGTTGCCGGTGAGCAGGTTGCGCATCTTGATCCGGACGAGCGTCTGGCCGCCGCGCGCGGTGGGCGTGGAGATCTCCACGCCGAGGCAGTGGTACGGCGCGTCTTCGAACTCGAAGAACATCTTCCGCTTGATTCCGATGGCTTCAATCAGTGCGGCCATCTCAGTCCTCACCGGGGGACTTCGTCCCCCGGACCCCCTTACACGCTCGCTCGCGGGGGCCCCATGCCCCGCTCCGCTCGCGTGGCTCGTTCGCTTCGCTCACTCGCTGATGACTGCGTTTCATTTGACACGCTCTCAGTTGCCCGTGCTCGTGATCGGCCGGCTCTCCGGGATGACCGGTTTCAGGCCCATGTTGAACAGGATGAACGAGTAGATATCGGCGGTCGTTTCGAGCTGCTTCTCGAGGCCGCTCGCGCCGTGAGCCGAATTGGTCTCGATGCGAATCAGCAGCGGGTTCTCATGGCTCGCCAGCTCCTGCAGCGTCGCGGCGTACTTGAATGAATGCGCCGGCACGACGCGATCGTCGTGATCGGCCGTCGTGACCAGCGTCGCCGGATACTTCACGCCTTTCCGGATGTTGTGCAGGGGTGAGTACGCCTTGAGCGCGGCAAACTCGTCGGCATCGTCGCTCGACCCGTAGTCGGCGGCCCAGTTCCAGCCAATCGTGAATTTGTGGAAGCGCAGCATGTCCATGACCCCGACCTGCGGAATGGCCACGCGGACCAGCTCGGGCCGCTGATTCATCACCGCGCCCACCAGCAGGCCGCCGTTGGATCCGCCCTGGATCGCCAGCCGCTGCGACGAGGTGTATTTGTTGGCGATCAGCCACTCCGCCGCGGCGATGAAGTCGTCGAAGACGTTCTGCTTCTTCAGCTTCATCCCCGCCTGATGCCACTTCTCGCCATATTCGCCGCCACCCCGCATGTTCGCCGACGCGTAGACGACGCCTTGTTCGAGCAGCGCCAGCCGCGAGGCACTGAACGTCGGCGACTGCACCACGTTGAAGCCGCCGTAACCGTAGAGCAGCGTGGGATTGTTGCCGTCCAGCTTGAGCCCCTTGCGATGCACCAGGAACATGGGCACCCGCGTGCCGTCCTTGCTCGTGTAGAAGATCCGCTTCGTCTCGTATGCGGCCGCGTCGTAGCCGGGGACCTTCGGCTGCCGGAACACGCTGGATTTCTTCGTGGCGATGTCGTAGCGGTAGATGGTCGGCGGCACGCTCAGGGAATTGAACGTGAAAAAGACGAACGTGCTGTCGCGCTCACCGCCAAACCCTGTCGCGGTGCCGAGGCCCGGCAGGACGATCTCGTTCTCCAGTCTGCCGTCCAGCGAATGCAGGTAGGCGCGCGTGGTCACGTCCTTGAGGTAGGTCGCGAACAGCTTCCCGCCCGCAGTGGTGGCGGTCTCGAGCGGCTCGGGCCGTTCGCGCAGCACCACCCTCCAGTTCGTCTCCTCCGGCTGCTTCGGATCGATCAGGACGACGCGGGTGTTGGGCGCACCTTTGTTGGTGGCGACGAGCAGCTTGTCGCCGACGCTGTCGATCAGGTTGAAGGTGAAGTCCGTGATGTCGGGAACGAGTGGCCGGAACTCCTTGTCGCCGGCGGCCAGATCGCGAACGAACAGCGCGTTGCCGTCCTTGCCCTTGCCTCGTTCAGAGATCGACAGGACTGCGAAACGCTCGTCCTCGGTAGTTTCGACGATGTGAAAGCGCTGGGGATTGCCCGGATCCGAGTAGACGAGCTGATCCTGAGACTGCGGGGTCCCGATCTTGTGGAAGAACACCTGGTGGTTCTCGTTGATCCCCGCCTTGGCCTTGGCCTGATCCGGCGCGGGGTAGCGACTGTAGAAGAATCCGTCGCCTGCCCAGGCCACGGTCGAGACCTTGACCCACTGGATCGTGTCGTCGAGCGTTTTCCTCGTGGCGAGCTCCATCACGTGGTATTCCTGCCAATCCGATCCGCTGGGCGACTTGCCGTAGACCGCGTACTTCGCGTCCTGCGACGGGCTGAAGGTGGTCAGCGGCACCGGTTTCCCTTTCGTGCCCCACTCGTTCGGATCGATCAGGACTTCGGGCGCGCCGTCGAGGCCTTTCTGGACGTAGAGGACGTTCTGGTCCTGCCGCCCGGCGTTCCTCCTGAAAAAGACGTACTGGGCCTTGCGCGAGGGAGCGGAGTAGCGTTCGTAGTCGTTCAGCGCCCACACTCGCGCGGACATCGCCCGTCGATAGGGAATGGCCTCCAGGTAGGCGAAGGTGACCTTATTCTGGGCCTCGACCCACGCGGCGGTCTCGGGGGAGTTGTCGTCCTCCAGCCAGCGATAGGGGTCTTCGACCTTCACGCCATGGTAGGTGTCGACGTGTTCGATCTTGCGTGTGGACGGATATGCAATGGGCTGCTGCGCCGCCACCACCCCAAGGGCAAGGACGCAGGCGGCGCAGACGCAGCGATTCACGCGGATTCGCATGAGCTGTCTCCGGTACGATTGAACGGAACGAAGCCGAGAATCTCAAATTATGCCATCGAAGACCGACCTGAAGATTCGCCCGGCCACACGCGAGGATGGGCCGCTCCTGACCGGGCTCGCGGCCCGGCTGGCCTCATTTCCGTTGCCCCCGTGGCGCACAGCGGACTCGATCGCCAATGCCGACGCCGCCGCGATGATGGAGGCGATCGAGGACGGCAGGGACGACAACGTGGTCGTGATCGCGGAGCGTGACGGCGTTCCCGCCGGCTGCCTGCACATCCTCGTCATGAAGGACTTCTTCGGCGTGAGCCACGGCCACATATCGGTGCTGTCCACGACCGTCGAAGCGGAGGGCACCGGCGTGGCTCGCGCGTTGATGGACTTCGCCGAGCAATGGACGACGGCTCACGGGCTGTCGCTGATGACGCTGAACGTCTTCGCAGGGAACGAGCGGGCCAGGCGGTTCTACGATCGGGTCGGGTTCGAGGTGGAGATGATGAAGTACGCCAAACGGATTACAGGGGAAGACTTTACAGGAGGATAAGAGATAAGGAGATGATTGGGTTTCCGAAGAAATCTCCTGAACTCCTGGCCCTCCTGTAAAAGAACTGCGGCAACCAGGGTGTTTCTTATCTAAGCGGTCTCGCCTCCCAGTCCCAGCTTCTTCAACACCGCCGGCGGGCACCCGGTCCACTCGGGCACATAGCCGTTGCCCATGTATTGCAGGTCGGCGATCCCCATCTTGGTCGTGAAGAACCCGCTCGCGGTCAGATCCCGGAAGCTGTTGAAGAACGCGACGCCGTGCGCGTGCTCCGGCTTGGCCTTGTGCGGCCAGCTGATGTCGTCGAGCACCTGCGTGCGCTCGGCTGGCGCGCAGGTCAGGAAATCCTTGTCGAATCGCGTGACGCACTCGCGATCCAGCCAGGCCAGGCCGCCGCGCATGGCGGTCTGACGTGAGTCCTGGTCGGTCATCATGAAATCCATGAATTGCGGCACGCCGGCATCGGTGGCGCTGCCGGAGCGTTCGTCCTTGGGGATGATCAAATCCACGAGCAGGGTCACGGTCGCAAATTCGTGACGGGTGAAGAACTTCGGCCGGAAGGCGACCGCGGTCTTCTTCGTCTCGGCTTGTGCGGCCTGCGCCTGATGGTGCGCCTGCTGCGCTTCGGCGTCGGTCCAGACAAAGCCGGCTGCCATCGGCGCGGCGGCGAGCGAGCGAAGGATGGTGCGTCTGTTTGGTTTCATGGTCGTTTTTCTTCCCCGCCTTCGCGCCTCGCGCTACGGCGAGGCAGGCTGCGTCTCTGAAACTGCGACTCTAGGGCTTCGGGCCCCGGATCGCGAACCCGCGAACTGCGAACCCGCGACTCAGATCTTGCCGGTTTTCCTCTGCTCCGCTATGTACTCAGAGGTCCGCATCGCCAGCGCAAGGATCGTCCACGTCAGGTTCTTGTCCGCCTGCGACACGAACGGCCCGCCGTCGGCGACGAACACGTTCCGGCAGTCGTGCGCCTGGCAGTACTTGTTCAACACCGAGGTCGACGGATCGTTGCCCATTCTGGTGACGCCGGCCTCGTGGATGATGCGGCCGCCCGCCTCGATGCCGTAGCCCTGGTCGGCGGTCGGCATCGGCGTCATCGGCGTTCCTCCCATCTCGGTGATGATCGAGCGGAAGGTCTCCTGCATGTGCTTCGCCTGTTTGTACTCGTAGTCGCTGAACTTGAAATGGAAGCGCAGCACCGGGATGCCCCACTTGTCCACCACCGTCGGATCGATCTCGCAGTAGGTGTCCTTGTTCGGCACCATCTCGCCGCGGCCGGCGAAGTTCACGGTGGCGCCATAGAGGCGGCGGTAGTCGTTCTTCAACTGCTTGCCATAGCCGCCGAACGCCTGCGGATGCCCGGCCGGATCGTTGGTGGCATAGGAGTGGATGCCGCTGCCGAACCCGGCGGTCGGCATGCGGCGTCCGCCGCTCGGCTCGATGTGGTAGCCGCGCGGGAAGTCGAGCTTCTTGTTGTCGAGCCACCACGGCGTGTAGAGATGCATGCCGCCGGTGCCGTCCTCGTTGTGCGGCATCCCGTCCATCAACGCCGGGACGAACCCGCGCACGCTGGCGCCGGTCGAGTCCGTGAGGTACTTGCCGACGTTGCCGCTCGAATTGCCGAGCCCTTGCGGGAACTTCGCCGATTTCGAATTGAGGAGGATGCGCGCCGACTCGCAGGCACTCCCCGCCACGACGACGACCCGGGCGCGGACGTGATTGTCGCGCGCCGTCGCCTTGTCGACGTAGGTGACGCCGCTGGCGAGGCCGGCGTTGTCGACCGTGACCTCCCGCGCCATCGCGTTATAGAGGACCTTCAGCCGTCCGGTCTTCATTGCCGGCGGAATTAGCACCGACGGCGACGAGAAATTCGAGTGCGTCGAGCAGCCGCGCCCGCACTGGCTGCAGTAGTGACACGCGGCGCGGCCGTTGTGCGGCCGGGTCAGGATCGACAGGCGCGACGGCACGCTCGGGACGTTCAGCTTCTTCTGCGCCCGTTGAATCAGCAGCTCGTAGCAGCGCGGCGTCGGCGGCGGCAGGAAGATGCCGTCGGGCTCGTTGTGAAACTCCGGCAGGTTGGTGCCGAAGATCCCGATGAACTGATCGATCTTGTCGTAGTACGGCTTGACGTCGTCGTAGGTAATCGGCCAGTCATCCCCCAGCCCGTCGATGCTCTTCCGGCGGAAGTCGTCCGGGCCGAACCGGAGCGAGATGCGGCCCCAGTGATTGGTGCGGCCGCCGAGCATGCGGGACCGGAACCAGTCGAACTGCGTGCCCGGCGCCGAGGTGTAGGGCTCGCCGTCGAGCGACCAGCCGCCGAGCGCGGCATCGAACTCGCCGAAGTGCCGTTCGGGCGTCGCCGCTCCACGCCGCGGCGTCTGGTACGGCCACTTGTACATGGCGGTATCGAGGGTGGCGTCCCAGAACGGCCCCGCTTCGAGCATCACGACGTTGGCGCCGGCCTGGGTCAGCACCATCGCCGCCATGCCGCCGCCGGCGCCGGACCCGATCACGCAGACGTCGTACTCGGTGCGGTTGCGGATTATCTGCATACACGGCTCGCTTCGCTCTCAACTCCCAACGACCCAACGATCCAACGATCCAAGGGGAGCCGCTCGAACCATGGGGTGAAAGGCCAGCCAACGAGCTGGTTGAGACGCATTTCACCCTGTTGTTCGCAGGATTTCCCTTGGATCGTTGGAACGTTGGATCGTTGGGCGTTGACTCTGATCATTGCGTCGGAGCGTACGCCCCCGCGTCCGTGAAGTCAACGCACCGCACCGCAGTATCATCCGGCCGTGTTGTGCCGGTGGCCGGCCCTGTTCGTCCTTCTGAGCGCGCTCTCTTCCCCGAGCGTGGCAGCCCAGCCGCTCGACGCTCACCTCGTCATTGTCGCGCCGGCAGCGCCGGGTGGCGGGTGGGATCAGACGGCGCGCGCGCTGCAGCAGGTGATCGAGCGCCACGGGCTCGCGCGAATCGTCGAGGTCCAGAACGTGCCCGGCGCCGCTGGCACGATTGGCCTGGCGCAGTTCGTCAACGCCGGGGGCGGCAACACCCGGTCGCTTCTGATCACGGGCCTGGTCATGCTTGGCGCCACGCTCTGGAACGATTCGCCCGTCTCCATCGCGCAGGCGACGCCCATTGCCCGGCTCACCGGTGAGTACGAGGTCATCGCTGTCCCTGCGGCATCGCCGATTGGTGAGCTGCATCAGCTCATCGACGTGTTCCGCAGGCGGCCCGAAGCGTTCGCCTGGGGCGGTGGCTCCGCGGGAGGCACCGATCACATCCTGGCCGGACTGATTGCCGAGGCGGCAGGTGTGGATCCACGGCGCGTGAATTACGTCGCGTTCTCGGGTGGCGGCGAGGCCGTCGCGGCTCTCCTCGGCGGGCACGTGGCGGCGGGCATCAGCGGGTACAGCGAGTTCGCCCCGCACCTTCAGTCTGGACGCCTGCGCGCGATTGCGATCTCGTCACCGTCCCGACCGCCCGGTATCAACGTGGCGACGATTCGCGAAGGCGGCTTGAACGTCGAGATGGTGAACTGGCGCGGCGTGTTGGGGGTCAGCGGACTGTCGAATGACGATCGCGCGCGACTCACCACGCTGGTGAGCCAGGCGGCGCACAGCCCTGAATGGCAGAAGGTGCTGCTCGAACGTGAATGGAGCGACCTCTACCTCGACGGCGCGGCATTCGACGACTACCTGGCGGCCGAGCGAACTCGCGTGGGGCGCATCGTGGCACGTCTTCGTGGTCCCGCCCGCGGCGCTCCCATCGTCGCCGGTCAGCGTCTCGTGCCGATTGCCGTGCTCGGCGGCGCGGCGGTGGTGTTCGGTGCGCTGGTCGTCACGCAGGCAAGGAATCGTCGCCGCTTTCCCGCGCCGTCGTCTCCGGTTCGGAATCGAGGCGCCGTGATCGCCGTCGCGCTCGGGCTCGTGATGTTCCTGGTCCTGCTGCAGCCGCTCGGATTCATCGCGGCCGCGAGCGGGCTGTTCGTCATGACCGCCAACGCGTTCGCGACCCTGCGCAGTCGCCGGCAACAGCTGTGGACGATCGCGGTCGCCGTCGTGTTCATCTGGCTCGTCCATCTGGCATTTACCGATGGCCTCAACCTGCCGCTCCCTCACGGGACGTGGTTCGACTCGCCCGTTTTGGGCTCGCTCACCACAGGGCGTGCATGGACGCGCTGAGCGCGCTGGTCGAAGGTTTCCGCGTCGCGCTGACGCCGATCAACCTGCTCTGGGCGCTGGCGGGTGTGACCCTTGGCACCATTGTGGGCGTCCTGCCGGGGATCGGCCCCGCCCTGACGGTTGCGCTGCTCCTGCCCGTGACATTCAGCCTGCCGCCGATCGAAGCGTTCATCATGTTTGCCGGGATCTATTACGGCGGCATGTACGGCGGCTCGACGACTGCGATTCTCCTGAACACGCCAGGAGAGAGCGCTTCGGTCATGACGGCCGTCGAGGGTCACCTGATGGCGCGCGCGGGCCGCGGCGGCTCGGCGCTCGCGACCGCGGCTATCGGATCGTTCGTGGCTGGTACTCTCGCAACAGCGGCGCTGACCTTCTCCGCCCCGGTCATGGCCAATGCCGCACTCCGGTTCGGCCCGGCCGAGTACTTCGCCCTGACCCTGCTCGCCTTCGTCGCGGTGTCCTCAGCGCTTGGCGATTCGACGATGAAGGGCCTCGCCAGCCTGTTCTTCGGGCTGGTGCTGGGCCTCGTCGGCATCGACCCGCTCACCGGCGAGGCTCGACTGAGCTTCGGGATTCCCCAGTTGCTCGATGGCATCGATGTCGTGATCGTCGCGGTCGGGCTGTTCGCGGTTGGCGAGTCACTGTTCGCGGCCTCGAGCATCGGCCTCGATCCCGAGTCCGTGATCCCGCTGCGCGGATCGATCTGGATGACGCGCGAGGACTGGTCCCGTTCGTGGCGGCCCTGGCTGCGCGGCACCGCGCTGGGATTTCCCGCCGGCGTGCTGCCGGCTGGTGGATCGGAGATTCCGACGTTTCTTTCGTATGCGCTCGAGCGCCGGCTGGCACGCGACCCGAAGGGTTTTGGCAACGGCGCGATCGAAGGCGTTGCCGGTCCCGAGGCAGCGAACAACGCCGCCGCTGCCGGGACGCTGGTTCCGCTCTTGACGCTCGGGCTCCCGACGTCCGCGACTGCCGCCATCATGCTGGCCGCCTTTCAGCAATACGGCCTGCAGCCGGGACCGCTGCTCTTCACCCGCGACGCGGAGCTGGTGTGGGGCCTGATCGCCAGCCTCTACATCGGCAACGTCATGCTGCTGGTCTTGAATCTTCCGCTCGTCGGCGTGTGGGTCCGGCTGCTGGCGATTCCCCGGCCATTTCTTCACGCCGGCATCCTCGTACTGGCGAGCGTCGGCGCCTACAGCGTCAATCGATCGATCTTCGACATCGGCCTGCTGTACGCGATTGGCGGCGCCGGATACCTGATGCGCTGCCGGGAGATTCCTCTCGCGCCCGCGGTGATCGGCGCGATTCTCGGCCCGATGGCCGAGCAGCACCTCAGGCGCGCGCTCGCGGCAGCGGAAGGATCGTGGATGATCTTCTTGACTCGGCCCATTTCTGCGACCGTGCTGCTCGTAGCCGCCGGGATCGCGCTCCTGCCCGTGGTCGCGCGACGCTGGTCGAGCGCGCCTCGCGAGCGCCGCACGCAGCCTTCCGGCTAAAGCCGGAAGCCACACCGTCACCTGTGGCTTGCAAAATCCTGTGGCTTCCGGCTTCAGCCGGAAGGCTGTGGCTGTCGCCCGGCAAGCATCGTGCCGGTCACGCGCAGATGGTCCACCCCTATCCGCCTCACCACGACGATGTGCCGTATGTCGGCAAGTACCACTACTCCTTAATGTTCTGCACCAATGACCGGCGCCCTTTGTTCGTCGATGCGAAGCCGGTCGAACTCGTTCTGGCGCAGTTCCTGCGCGCCGCGAATGAACAGAGGTACGTTCTCACTGCGTACTGCTTCATGCCCGATCACGTGCACCTGATTGTCTCGGGTCTCAGCGACGACTCGGACCTGAAAACGTTCATCGGTCGTGCCAAGCAGTACTCCGGCTTCTATTTCAAACGCGAGTATGAATTCGCCTTATGGCAGCGGTATGGTTTCGAACACTTCATCCGCGATGAAATGGAGCTGGCGCAGACGATCGGGTACGTCCTCGCGAATCCGGTACGAGCCGGACTGGTGTCTCATCCGTCCGAGTATCCGTACCTCGGCTCATCCCGGTACTCGATAAAGGAGTTGCTCGAGATTTGCGACTACGACAGGTCGGTCGAGTAAGGGTCGGGCGCTTCACGCCGCCTTCCGGCTAAAGCCGGAAGCCACACGTCGCCTCACAAAGCAGCCACTGGAAGACCGGCGGACTGTCGAGACAGTGTGGCTTCCGGCTTCAGCCGGAAGCCTGCGGCTGTCGCTCACTCCGAGACCTTCGGACCACTCGTGCCCACCGCCACCGGCTGCGTCCAGGCGACGTAGCCGTTGGACTCCAGCACCCGGGCGCGTACGTAGCCTTCGTCGCCCTTGAAGGTGTAAGTCGCCGTCGGCTCGGTGACTTCGCTCAGCACGTTGCCGTTCCTGCCGATGAACTGCACGCGATAGCGGCTGTAGGTGGTCGTCTTGATCGCGAGCGCGATCGATGCCGGCGTGGCCTCGTAACTCGCGAGCTCGACCCCCGTCGACGCGTAGAAGCTGCCGCGATCGATGGCCTCGACGATGGCGCGGGGCTCGAGGCGATCGGTGCGGACGTAGATCCAGCCGCGCCCTGGCCCCGAGGCCAGCGGATCGCCGGGCCGCTTGAAATGATGGGCATCATCCACGGCGACGCCGTACATCAGGCGGCCGCTGCTCAGGATCCGATCCCAGACGTCCTCGAGACCGGGTGAGCCGCCGCCCCCCTCGTTGTTCACCTGCGGATGGCCGTTGAAGATCTCGAACAGCCGCGTGCGTTCGACCTTCTGCAGTTCGTCTGGCGTCATCGCCCACGTGAAGTTCGGATGATTGATGTGGGGGACGCCGTTGGCCTTGCGGATGCCGTCGACGTTCTCCTGCGCGGCGGCGAGAACCGTCGCGGCGGTGGAGTGTTTCACCAGCGTGTCGAGGTTGAGGCCGTTGACATGCACCGCCTTCGACGCCGCGGTGCTCGTGACTTCCTCGCCACGGATGACGAGGAATTTGTCGGCGGCGCCATGCACGGCATTGAGGCCATCGACTGCCGTCAGGAAATTGTGATCCGTCAGCACCAGGAAGTTGTAGCCGTGCTCCCGGTACCACCTGACCACTTCGTCCGGCGCGCTGTCGCCATCGCTGTTCAGCGTGTGGGTGTGCGTGTTGCCCTTGTACCAGCGCAACGATGACGAGATCGGAGATGCCGGCTGCTGGGGATGTGCCGCGATGACCGCGGCAAGCAGAAGCAGGGCGCCTGGAAGCAGAAGAATTCGCGAGTTGGACATCACCTACTGAACCGCCTTGTCAGTGATCATCAGCCCACGATCGATGATCGCGAACGCCTCTTGCAGCTCCGACTCTGTAATCGAGAGCGGCGGATTGGTGAAGAAGTAGTTCCACCGCACGAACGTGTAAAGGCCTTCCTGCCGGAAGAACGCTCCAAGTTCGCTCATCTCCGGTGAAGTCGCGTTGAACGGAGCCATCGGCGTGCGCTTTTCCCGGTTTCGCACCAGCTCGACGACGCCGAACAGTCCGATCGAGCGGACCGCACCAACCGAGGGGTGGCGGCCGGCCAGTTCGGCCAGCATGCGCGCCATGAGCTCGCCGCTCGTGCGGGCCCGTTCGACCAGGCCGTCCTGTTCCATGACGTCGATGGCGGCGAGCGCGGCGGCGCAGGCGAGCGGGTGACTGTTGTAGGTCAGGCCGCCGGGAAACGGCGTCTTTGCGAAATGACTGGCAATCGGACGCCGCACGCCAACCGCACCGAGCTGCACGTAGGCGCTGGTGAGTCCCTTGGCCATCGTGATCAGATCCGGTACGACGTTCCAGTGCTCGATCGCGAACCACTTGCCGGTCCGGCCGAAACCGGCCATGACCTCGTCGACGATCATCAGGATGCCGTATTTGTCGCAGAGCGCCCGGACGCCCTGCATGTAGCCGTCGGGCGGGATCAGGACGCCGTTCGTTCCGGTCACGCTCTCGAGCATGAACGCGGCAATCGTCTGTGCGCCCTCGAGAACGATGACTTCCTCCAGATACGCGAGCGCTGCCGCCGCCTCGTCCCATCCCCGCTCGATGCCGTGGTACGGATCGAGCACATGGATGACGCCCGGCATCGGCGGCTGCGACCAGCGGCGTGGATCGCCGGTGGCCGCGATGGCGGCCGCCGTGCCGCCATGATACGAGCGATAGCGCGCGAGGATTTTCTGTCGCCCCGTGACCGCTCTCGCGATCTTGATGGCATTCTCGTTGGCCTCGGCGCCGCCGTTGGTGAAGAAGAAGACCTCGATGTCGCCGGGAGTGAGCGCCGCCAGCCTGGCGCCAAGCCGCGCGCGGGGCTCGGTCGCCATGAACGGGTTGGCGTAGGCGAGTGTGGCCGCCTGATCCTGGATCGCCTTCACCACTCGCGGATCACCGTGGCCGATGTTCACGCACATCAGCTGGCTGTTGAAGTCGATGTAACGCTTGCCCTCGGGCGTCCAGAAATACACCCCCGCCGCCCGCGCAACCGGGATCGGGTCGACGGCGTCCTGGGCCGACCATTCGAAGATGGTGTGTTTCTTACAGAGAGCGACGATCTCTTCGCCGGTCACGACCTTGCACTCCGCTTCAGGAACGACCCTCCGCCTGCTCGCCCGGTGAACTTCCCACCGTCGACGATCACCTTCCCCCGCGAGATGACCGTATCCGTCACCCCCGCGACCTCCCGCCCTTCGTACGGGTTGTAGTCCACCTTCATGTGCAGCGTGTTCACCGACAGCCGCATGGTTTTTTCCGGATCGAAGATCACGATATCCGCATCCGACCCGGGCGCGATCGTCCCCTTGCGCGGGAACAGGCCGAAGATCCGGGCGGGCGAGGTCGACGTCAACTCGACGAACCGGTTCAGCGAGATGCGGCCGGTGCGGACGCCGCCGTCGTAGACGAGGCTCATCCTCGTTTCGATTCCCGGCGCGCCGTTCGGGATCTTCGAGAAGTCGCCTTCGCCGAGCGTCTTCTGTTCCTTCATGCAGAACGGGCAGTGATCGGTGGAAATCGCCTGCAGATCGTTGAAGGCGAGACCGCGCCACAGCCGCTCCTGCGTGTCCTTTGCGCGCAGTGGCGGACTCATCACGTACTTGGCGCCGTCGAATCCTGGCTCCTCGTAGTTGTCGTACGACAGGAACAGGTACTGCGGACAGGTCTCGGCAAACGCCGGCAGCCCGCGGTCGCGGGCCTCAGTGACCATCTCGAGCGCTTCCGCCGCCGAGAGGTGGACGATGTAAATGGGAACGTCCGCGATTTCCGCGAGCGCGATCGCGCGGTGCGTCGCTTCGGCTTCGGCACGGGCGGGGCGGGTCAGGGCGTGATACTTCGGTGCCGTGTGGCCGGCCGCGAGAGCTTCCTTCACGAGGACGTCGATCACGCCGCCGTTTTCGGCATGCATGCAGATGGTGCCGCCGTTGCGGCCCGTCCGCTTCAGCGCCCGGAAGATGCTGGCGTCGTCCAGCATGAACACGCCGGGATAGGCCATGAACAGCTTGAAGGACGTGACCCCCTGCCCGACCAGCGCGTCCATCTCGAGCTCGACCTGGTCGGTGAGCTCCGTGACGATCATGTGAAATCCGTAGTCGATCGCCGCTTTTCCCTCGGCCTTCTTCATCCAGGTTTCCCAGGCATGATGGAGCGTCTGGCCTCTGTACTGGATGGCGAAGTCGACGATGGTCGTGGTGCCGCCGTGCGCGGCCGCGATGGTGCCTGACTCGAAATCGTCGGCGGACGTGGTGCCGCCGAACGGCATGTCGAGGTGCGTGTGCACGTCGATGCCGCCGGGGAACAGGTACTTGCCGGCGGCGTCGATCACGCGATCCGCGGGGACGTTCAATGACGACCCGATCGTCGAGATCCGTTCTCCTTCAATCAAGACGTCACCCGTGTAAAAGTCCGCGGCGGTGACGATCGTGCCGTTCTTGATCAGGAGGCTCATGGCAGCTGCTCCGCCATCGCGCCGTACGAGTCGGGGCGGCGATCTCTATAGAACTGCCAGACGCGGCGCACTTCTTCGATCATGTCGAGGTCCATCTCGGAGACGACGAGCTCGTCCTTGTCCTCGGAGCCCATCGCCAGAAAGTTGCCGCGAGGATCGACGAAATAGGACGACCCGTAAAACCGCCCGATGTTCCAGGGAGCCTCGGTGCCGACGCGGTTGCTGCACGCCATGAAGTAGCCGTTGGCGACGGCGTGCGCCGGCTGTTCCAGCTTCCACAAATACTGTGACAGTCCCGCAACAGTTGCCGACGGGTTGAACACGATTTCGGCGCCGTTCAGACCGAGGAGTCGCGCGCCCTCGGGGAAGTGACGGTCGTAGCAGATGTAGACGCCGATCGTGGCGAACCGCGTTTTGAAGACCGGATACCCAAGATTTCCGGGCTTGAAGAAGTATTTTTCCCAGAACCCGGATGTATGCGGGATGTGGTTCTTCCGATACTTCCCCAAGTACGTGCCGTCACTGTCGTAGACCGCAGCCGTGTTGTAGTAGACCCCGGCCTGCTCGCGCTCGTAGACCGGCACCACCATCGCCATCTGGTACTTCTTCGCGTAGCCCGCCATGAGCTCGGTGGTCGGACCGGGGACGGGCTCCGCGATGTCGTACCAGTGGGCATCCTGCGAGGGACAAAAGTAGGGACCGTTGAAGATCTCCTGCAGCCCGAGGATCTGCACGCCGCGCCTGCCCGCCTCTTCAATCAGCGGGATATGGGCATCGATCGATGCCTTCCGAATCGTCGCGATAGGAGTGGCGGGGTCGGTGATGGGCGACGCGGCCTGGATGAGACCGCCGGTGACCAGACGGGGCATGAGCGCTCCAGAAGTCTGCCGTCCGACTGACTTCGTCGGGCTACGGCGGCTCGAACCGAAGCCTCGCGCGAAGCGGAAGGCGGAAGCCACGAAATTTGTCGGTTTTGCAACCGGCAAGCCCGCGAACCCGCGAAACGCGAGCGTCGCGCGGGAGTATAGTACGCGCATTCCACAACCAAGAGGGGCACCACGATGGCCAGCCAGTTGAGCGTGACGTTCACCGGCCTCCGCTTCGAGAATCCGTTTCTGCTCGCGTCCGCGCCGCCGACCGAGTCGGACGGCAACATCATGCGGGCCTTCGACGCCGGATGGGGCGGCGTGGTGACCAAGACGATCGGGCTCCATCCGGTCATCAATGTGGCCGGCCCGAAGACCAAGTTCCTCCGCGCCACGCCCGATTCCCCGCAGCTCTCGATGCAGAAGCGGCCGGGCACCGCGCTCCATTCGTCGTGGAACTGGGAGCTCATCTCTGACAAGCCGCTCGACTGGTGGATCCCGCGGATCTCGCGAATCAAGCAGGCGCATCCGAATCGCATTCTGGTGGCGTCGATCATGGCCGGTTCGGGCAGCGATCACGAGCTGGCGAAATGGCAGACGCTGGCCACGGCCTGCCAGGACCAGGGGGCGGACGCGCTGGAATTGAACCTGTCCTGCCCGCACATGGACCGCAAGGACATGGGCTCGAACATCGGCAAGGACACCGAGCTCATCTCGATTGTCGCGCAGGTCGTCAAGGAAGTTGCGCGGGTGCCGGTGTGGGCCAAGCTCACGCCGTCCACGACCGACATCGTCGTCGAAGCCCGCGGCGCGTTCCTCGGCGGCGCCGACGCGATCACCTCGTCCAACACGTTTCCGTCCCTGCCGCTGTTCGATCCGCAGAGCCTCGAGTTCGAGGTCAACGTCGACGGGCTCGTCTCGTCGGGCGGCCTCGGAGGTCCGGCGATCCTCCCGCTCTCGCTCGCGAAGATGTCGCAGCTCACGCAGGCATTTCCCGAGAACGCGTTCTCGGGCATCGGCGGCATCGCGGATTTCGCTCACGCGCTGAACTACTTCCTGCTTGGCTGCGGCACCGTCCAGGTGTGCACCGCCGCGATGCTCGATCACGCCATCGGTCCGAACATCATCCAGCGGCTCAAAGCGGGAATGCAGGAAGTGATGGATCGCAACGGCTGGCAGACGCTCGACGACTTCCGCGGCATCAGGCGGGACCGCGTCGTGACGCACTCGAAGATCCGGCGCCCGGAAGGTGAGGCGTATCGGGGCGGCTACGACGCAGAAGGCTATGCCGCCGCCGAAGCGGCCCTGACCGCAGAGCGGCCGCGATGATGACCATGCCTTCGAGCGCTCGAGATTGAGCCCGTAGAAATAGAGGCCATCGAGATAACGGATCTCACAAACGGAGCAACGGAGCTCCCGAGCGGCAACGGATCTCTCGACCTCGCTGGCCTCGGCCCCCTCGCGTAGAATGCCCCCAATGTCCCCGCGCATCTCCCTCTTCCCCAAGTGCTACTTCGACGAGCTCGTCAGTGGCACGCGATCGTTCGAGGAGTGGATTCGCGATGCGGCCACGCTCGGCGGGGAAGGGGTCGAGCACTACGACGGCTGGTTCCGGAGCTTCGATCCGAAGGATGTCGATCCGATCGTGCGGGTGATGGATGAGACGGGGCAGGTCACGTCGATGCTCTGTTTCTCCCCGGACTTCACGCATCCCGACGCCGGCGAGCGCCGCCGGCAGGTCGAGCGGCAGAAGGCGGCGATCGATCTGACGGTACGGCTCGGCGCGCGGCATTGCCGCACGCTGAGCGGGCAGCGGTATCAGGGGATGACCCGCGAGGAAGGCATCGCCCGTACGCTCGATGGCATCAACCGTTCGCTCGAGTACGCGGCGAAGCGCGACGTCGTGCTGTGCATGGAGAACCATTACAAGGACGGGACCTGGCACTTCCCCGAGTTCGCGCAGCCCGAGGACATCTTCCTCGAAATCATCGACCAGATCGATTCACCGCATTTCGGCGTGCAGTACGATCCGTCGAATGCGGTGGTCGGCGGCTTCGATCCCGTTGCCTTCCTGGAGAAGGTCAGCCATCGCGTGGTCACGATGCACGCGTCGGACCGCTACCTGGCACCGGGCGCGACGCTCGACGATCTGCGAACCGGCGACGGAGCCACCGGTTACGCAGCCGCGCTGAAGCACGGCGAGACAGGGCAGGGGATGAACGACTACGACGCCATCTTCCGGATTCTCGCCCGCGCCGGATTCGACGGCTGGATCTCGATCGAGGATGGTATGAACGGCCTCGATGAGATCGCGCGCTCGGCCGAGTTCCTGAAAGGAAAGCGCGCGCAATACTTCGGCGCATAGGCAGTTCATCCGTCGCGCGAACGATGTCGCTTTCGAACCCGGTCATCCGCCACCTTCGTGTGCGTGCGGTCCGCGTGTCGATGCCGGACCCGCACCAGACCGCCAGCGGTGTGGTCTCGGAATCGCCGCTCGTGTTGGCCGACGTCACCATCGAGGGTGGTGCGGTCGGCCGCAGCATCGTGTTCACTTACACGGCGGCCGCGCTGAAGCCGACCGCCGATCTGATGACGAACCTCGGTCCGCTGATCGTCGGGCAGCCGCTCGCGCCGGCCGACCTCTCGCGCCGGCTGACCGCACGGTTTCGCCTGCTCGGCACGCAGGGCCTCGTCGGGATGGCGTTGTCGGGGATCGACATGGCGCTGTGGGACGCCCTCGCGCACGTGTATGGCGTGCCACTCGTCTCGCTGCTCGGCGGTATCGCGACGCCTATCCGCGCCTACGGCGCGATTGGGTACGATGGTCCGGCTCGCTGTGCCGAGGTCGCGGGAGCCTGGGCGGCCCGGGGGTTCACGGGTGTCAAAGCCAAGATTGGCTATCCCACGGTCGCTGAAGATCTGGCGGTGATCCGCGCGATCCGGAGCGCCGCCGGAAGCGAGGTCGCGATCATGGTCGACTACAACCAGTCGCTGACGCCGGCCGACGCGGTGAGCCGGCTGAGGATCCTGGACGATGAGGGGCTCGAGTGGGTCGAGGAGCCGACGATGGCGCACGACTACACCGGGCACGCGTTGATCGCGCGAGAAGCGCGCACTCCGATCCAGTGCGGTGAGAACTGGTGGGGCGTTCGCGACCTGCAGCATGCGATCGCCGCGGAAGCATCCGACCGCGTGATGCTGGATGCGATGAAGATTGGCGGCGTGACCGGCTGGCTCGCGAGCGCGGCGCTCGCCGACGCGCATGGACTCAGGGTTTCGAGTCACCTGTGGCCGGAGCTGAGCGCGCACCTGCTCGCCGTGACGCCGGACGCGCACTGGCTGGAGTACGCGGACTGGTGGAATCCGATCCTGCGTGAGCCCTTGCAGGTGACCGCCGGCATGGCGGAGCCGAGCAGTAGTGTTGGCTCCGGGATTGAATGGAATGAAGATGCGGTTGGGAGGTTCCTGGCGTGACTGAGGACGACCCGCAGCAATTTTCCGAGGAAGCGGCGCTGCGCGAGCTCGAGAACCTGCACCGTGCCATCGAGGCATCACGGGTACGGCGCAAGGACGCGAACGATGCGTTCGATACATTCCTGCGCTCATTCGATCGACGTCCGGCGCCCGCGTCGGCTCCCGAACCGCCACCAGCCGCGAAACCCGTGCCGGTGCCGCCGATCGCTCCCATGCCGGCGCCCGCGTCGGCCTCCGCCGTCCCGGCCATGCCGCCGGTTGCTCCAGCGCCAGCTCCTGCTGCCCCGATTGCTCCTGTCCCGGTGCCTCCGGCCGTGACGCCGGCCGGGGATGCGGCTCAGCCGCAGCACACCATCGAGCTGACTCCCGCGACGGTGACGCCTGCGATTGTGGAGGTGCCGCCAGGGTTCCAGGCAGAGCGGCCTCGCAAACATCCTGATGCGCGGGATTTCGACGACTGGGAACGGTCATCCCCGACCGGGGTCAACGCGTTCCCCGAAGAACCGGGCAAAAGCGAACCTCGCACGGTTCCGGCGGCGCTCGCGATTCCACTGCGGAGCAGCCGGCGAATCCCGCTCGTGGCTCTCGCGGGCGCAGTCGTGGTGATTGCCGGCGTGGCGTTCTTTGCGTTGCGCGGGACGAGCGACGACACCGGACGAACCGATGCCGTAGTCGCTGAGACTTCCGCGCCCGCGCCTCAACCGCCGTCACAGCCGGCGCCGGCGCCGGCGCCAGTGGCCACGCCACCGCCGCGGGCCGAGATTGTGACCTCGCGTCAGGTCTGGATCCGCGTGATGGTGGATGGCCAGAAAGTACTCGAGCGGGAGCTGCCGCCGGACACGCGGATTCCGCTGAATCCCGCAGCGCAGTTCGTCGTGAGGGCCGGCGATGCCGGGGCTCTCAGGGTGATGATCGATGGGAAGGATCAGGGGCCGTTCGGAATTGACGGCCGGGTGGCGACGAAGGCGTTCGCCGTGCCTCCCAAAACCAGAGAGTGACAGATGAACGGATGGCCGGCACACCGGTCATCCGTTCATCGGCCTCTATTGCACCCTACGCCTTCTTGGTCGCGGTCCAGCCGCTCCCCTGAATCGTGGTGCCATTCACCTTCCCGGTGTACGTCTTGGTGCCGACCTTGAAGGTCAGCTCGTCGCCGTGCAGTTTGCCTTCTGAGATGGCCTGCGCGCCGAGCGATCCCGACACCTTCTGGAACGTCTGGGTCAGCTTCAACTCGCCCTCGGGCATCGTCCATGAGCCCTGCACCTTCGCCGGGACGATCCAGAGCATCGCCGTGCACCAGCTCGTGCACTCGCCGCCCACGGTCTCGGTCTGATCGGCCTCCCAGTCTTCCATGTTGAACGAGTTCGTGACGATCCGTGTGCCCGGCTTCATGTCGAGGATCTTCGGCCGAAGCTTGAGGTTGATCGAGGGCAGCAGGAACATGGTCACGACGTTGGCTTTCGAGAAGTCGGTCTCGAACAGATCGGCTTTCACGAACGTGGCCTTGTCGGTCACGCCGGCGGTCTTGGCGTTCTTCTGCGACAGCTCGACCATGTCCGGGTTGTACTCGATGCCCATGGCCTTCGCGCCCCGCTTGGCGGCCGTGATCACCGTGCGGCCGTCGCCGGATCCGAGATCGTAGACGAGGTCCTGGGGTGTGACCTTCGCCATGTCGAGCATCTTCTCGACCAGGACCTGGGGTGTGGGCACCCAGACGACGTCTTTTCCGGCCTGGCCGACCTGCGGTTCGAAGGGTTTCTGTGCCGCCTGGGCGAAAGCATTCGCCGCAGAGAGCGTCATTGCCACCGCCACGACGAAGGGACGAACGGTGTGACTCAGATTCATCGATGATGTCTCCCGAAAAGTGCTAACGGTTCAGGCCGCGCCGGCAGGTCCATGACCTTGCGGCCGAGCGGATCATCATATCGACCACGCTTCGGCCAGATCCACCCGAAAAGCCCAATACGCCAGACGGCCGGTCAGCGCTTCGCGTTGGTGGCTTCCGCCTTCAGACGGAAGGATGCGGCTGTCGTACGAATTCGAACGCCGCTCGTTGCCTTCCGGCTGAAGCCGGCCCTCGACTGGCTCGGGCCGGCCCTGAGTGCGTCGAAGGGCCGGAAGCCACACCTAGCGATTAATTACTGACGGACTGTTCAGCCGGGACACTTTTTATATACAAACGCGAACTAATGGTGATATCGATCCGTTCTATGAAAGGTGAACGGCTCGGAGAGTTCGAGGAATTCACGCTGCTCGCGGTTCGGGCGCTCGGCGATCACACCTATGCAGTGCCGGTGCAGCAGTTCGTCGAGGAATCGACCGGACGCGGCGCATCGATCGGGGCGATCTACGCCGCGCTCGCGCGACTCGAGAAGAAAGGATTTGTCCGCTCCGGCATGAGCGACGCGCGAGCGCAACGCGGCGGGCGGGCGAGGCGGATGTTCCAGGTCACTCCGTCGGGGCTGCGGACCGCGCGCGAGCTCCATCAGGTCCGCGAGAAGATCTGGAACACGATTGCCGAAGGACGACGATCATGAGCTCGCAACGGCCACCGGCGCTGGCGAGGTGGCTGCTTCGCATCCAGCCACTCGGCGCTCGCCGTGCCGAGATCGAGGCCGATCTCCTGGAGCTCTATGAGGTCCGGCTCCAGAATCGCGGTCACCGACACGCGAACTGGCGGTACTACCGCGACGTCCTGAGCCTCTGGCGTGCGCCCGGTGAGCCGCAAACCGATCCCTCCTCCAGAACGGTGGCGCGTCGCGGTACAAGCCTGGACATCGTACGGGATCTCACCTACGCCGGTCGGATGTGGCGTCGTGCCCCCGGTGTCGTGACCGTCGCCGTCGCAGGACTCGGCATCGCCATCGGCTTCTCAGCCTCCATCTTCAGCATCGTCAACGGCCTTGCCTTCAAGCCGAGCGGCATCGACGAGCCTTCGTCCATCGTGCGCATCTACCGCGGTTCGGAAGGCGGGTACTCGTCGACATGGCTGTATTCGGAGTTCGAGCACTTCAGGCATGCCTCGCCTGCAGTCGCGGTCGAGGGCTGGCTCATGACGCTTCAGCGGTTCTCTGCCCCGGTGGACTCGGGACAGGGGCAGTCCATCAGCGCGATGTTCGTCACCGGTGGATTCCTGCCGGCCCTGACGAGGCGCGTGACCGCGGGCCGGCTGCTCACGAACGCAGACGACTCGCCGGAGGCTCCGCCTGTGGCTGTCGTGAGCCATGGCTATTGGGTTCGCCAGCTTGGAGCCGATCCGGCAGCGGTCGGCCGAATCATGCGGTGGAACGGCGTCGACATCACGATCGTCGGGGTCAGCGCCAGCGGATTCCGCGGCACCAGCGAGTCCGCACCCGATCTCTGGGTCCCGATCGCGGCGTTTCCACGCGTGATGGGCGCCTCGCCGAGGGACGTGGACGCGGTTCCTCAAATTGCCGTGATCGGCCGGCTCGCGGAGGGCACATCCTGGCGCCAGGCGGAAGCGCAACTCAATCCGGCCGTCGCGTCGCTGCCGCCGCCGGCTGCGAGCGACCGCGACTGGCAGCCGGCGCGGGGAGTCCACCTGGATTCGGCCGAGGGCTCACTGCCACGTTCAAAACGCGGGGCCATCGTGGCGGCGCTCGCCCTTGTGACCGGCGTGATCGCCCTGCTCCTGATCCTCGGCTGCGTGAACGTGGCGAGCCTGCTGCTCGCCAACGGCGTCGCGCGCCGGCGGGAGCTCGGCGTCCGCATTGCGCTCGGAGCGTCGCGGGCCCGGGTCGTGAGGCAGCTCCTCACCGAGAGCCTGTCGCTCGGTCTTCTCGGCGGGCTCGCGGGATTGCTCATCACCCTCTGGCTCCTGCCCGTGCTCACTCGTCTTGCCAATGCGCCCGCATCGCTCGACGTCAGCATGGACGGCAACGTCCTGGCATTCCTGGTCGCGGTCTCCATCGCCGCCGGCCTTGGCGCCGGCGTGGCGACTGCGCGTCACGCGGCGCATGACGACGTCAACTCGGTCCTGAAAGCGAGCGGTCGCGGAGGCAGCGCGGGACGGCTGGATCGGATTCGCGCCACGGTGATGGGAGTCCAGGCGGCCGCGTCGATCGTGCTGGTGGTTCTCGCCGCGTTGCTGACGCGCGGCATGGTGGCGGCCACCCGCGTCGACATCGGCTTCGCCGCCGATCGAGTGCTGGCGGTACGTCCGGCCTTTCCACCTGGCGAGAATGGCCGTGCCGTGGCCCGCGCCTTCATCGATACGGCGACGGAGCGGCTCCACGGGATGCCAGGGGTGGTGTCGTACTCCGCGGCCACGTCCATGCCTTACGGCGGCGCCACGCGGGTGACGATTTTCAATCGTCCCGGCGGCCGCTACACGATCAACTACAACACCACCGACGCTGAATACTTCTCGACGCTCGGTCTTCGCGTGCTTCGTGGCCGTACCTACACACGGGCGGAAGTTCGCGACCGGGCACGCGTCGCGGTCGTCAGCGAGGCGCTCGCGCGCGACTTCTTTCCGGGCGAGGATCTGCTCGGTCAGCCGCTCTCGCGGGTGGTGGAGGACGAGGGCGATGCACTCATCATCGGTGTCGTGTCCAATGCGATTACGACGCGCCTCAGAGAGCGAAGTGAAGCGGCAATCTATCTGCCCGTCACCAATTGGCAGTCAGCGAGCCTCTTGATTCGAACGGCGTCCTCTCCGTCCTTGCACCTCGCGACGATTCGCAGCGCCCTGCAGCCGCTCGACAGCCGCGTGCGGCTCGAGGTCACGCCGGTCAGCGAGGGCCTTGCGAGTCAACTCGGTGAGTCCCGGACGCTGGCGTCGCTGGCGAGCACGTTCGCCGCGGTGGCGCTCTGCCTCGCGATCGTGGGCCTGCACGGGGTGACCGCATTCGTGATCAATCAGCGCAGCCAGGAGATCACGCTGAGGATTGCGCTCGGCGCGACCGGCCGCGACATCGTGCGGATGCTGCTCGGCGACAGCCTCCGGCCTGTCGTACTGGGTCTCGGCGCCGGGATCTTCGTTGCCCTGGGAGCGGGACGCCTGATCGCGGGCACCCTCTATGGCATCGGCCCGGCGGATCCGATTTCTTTCGGGGCGTCGGTCCTGATTCTTCTGCTCTCGACGATTGCAGCGATCATCGTGCCCGCACGGCGGGCTGCGAGGGTCGAGCCGGCGGCGGTGTTGAAGCAAGTCTGATCAACTCCCAACTTCCAACTCCCAACTTCCAAGGGAAACCGCTCGAACAACCGGGGCGAAAGGCGTACCAACAAGCCTGTTGAATCGACTTTCACCCCCTTGTTCGAACGGGATTCCTTTGGGAGTTGGGAGTTGGGAGTTGGAAGTTGGAAGTTGGGAGTTGGGAGTTGGGAGTTGTCGTTACGGGTCGTCAGCCCATCGTGTCGACGAGGCCGAACCATTGCCGTGCGCTCGATTCCTCCGGCCAGACCGCGGCGCCGCACACCCACATTTCGTCGTTCAGGAGGCTCTTCCAGACCAGATCGGCCTGGAGGGCCATGGCGTTGGGAAATCGGAGGAGGAAAGTCTGCGGAAGGTCTGACTCATTGCCGCCGGGACGGATTTCAAATTTGACGCCGCCGTAGCTGACGTCCACGATGCGGGCCGGCTGATCGCCAACGTGAGCCGTGAGCCCGGCCACAGGTCTTCGACGCCACCGGCGAGGCACCGCGTACTGCGGAGGAGTGGTGCCCAGTTTTTCACGGATGATCGTCAGGAGGCGCTCGGGATCGAAGGGCTTGACCAGGTAGTCGGCTCCGCCCCGCCTGGCTTCCGCTTCGAGCACGGGATCGGCGTACCCGGTAATCACGATGGCGGGAACGCGTTTGTGGCCGCTGATGACGAGCTGCAGACCGTTGAAGGATCCCAGCCGGACATCGGCAATCAGCAGATCCGGCGGCTCTTCGCGGAGAATCCGCCTCGCTTCCTGGAAATTGCCGGTGGTGACCACGCTGTACCCGGCATCGGCGAGCATCTCAGCCAATCCCAGCCGGGTCACACGATGATCATCGACGATGAGGATTGTGGCCATTGGGGACGGCGAGAGCGTCGCCTGCATGCAGTGTATGACAGAAACGTGCGCAAACAGCCCGTCGTTTTCTCATGACTGAGCAAACCGCGATAGCATTTCGGTCCTGGATGCCCCCGTTGTTAGTTGCACAATCCCTCCCGGCGCTGCGCCCGTTCCTGAAATGGGCGGGTGGCAAACGACAACTCTTGCCAAAATTGCGCCGCTTCGTGCCGGCGGTCATCGGGGCCTACCACGAGCCCTTTCTCGGCAGTGGCGCGCTCTTCTTTGATCTTGCGAAAACCGACAATTTACGTGGAATTCCGTGTCATCTGTCGGACGCGAACGCGGACTTGATAGGCGTCTACCGTGCCGTCGCACACGATACCGATTCTGTGATTACAGAGTTGCGAGCGCTGGCCGCGCTGCATGCCCGGAAGGGCACCGACGCGTACTATCAGGTTCGTGATCAACGTTTCAATCCCCAGCGTCGCGCACGGCTCGCAGCGAGCGGGGAAGTATATTCCCACGTGCTCGCGGCGATGTTCATTTACCTGAACCGCACCGGCTACAACGGCCTGTTCAGGCTCAATTCCCGCGGTGATTTCAACGTTCCTGCCGGAAGATACCGCAACCCGAAAATCTGCGACGAAGCCACGTTGCATGCAGCCGCGGCGGTGCTCGGCTCCCGTCACGTGACCCTCGACGTGCGCTCCTTCACCGACGTCGACGGCATCGCCGCCCCCGGCGACCTGGTGTACTTCGATCCGCCTTACGCGCCGCTCAGCGCCACGGCGAGGTTCACGTCCTACACCGCGAACATGTTCTCGGACGATGATCAGCGAACGCTTCAGGCACTCGTGCTCCGCCTGGCGGGTCGAGGCTGTTCCGTCATCGTGAGCAACTCCACGGCCCCGGTCGTCCGCGACTTGTACGAAGGCAGTGAGGCACGGCAGGCGGGTCTCAAGGCGTATCGAATTCCGGCGCGCCGTGCAATTAATTCCAGGGCGACGGGAAGGGGAGCGGTCCAGGAGTTCGTGATCAGCAACGTTTTGCCGCGGGATTGATTGCGATCACGATCCGATGGCGATGACCTGCCCCTGTGTCCGCCAGAACATCACGCCTTCCGAGAGCGCCGGCGTGGACAGGGTGCTTGCACCCATCTCGTTAGTGGCGACCAGCTCGTAGGTCCGGCCCGCTTTCAGCACGAATATGCGGCCGTCCTCGCTCGCGAAATAGACCTTGCCATCGGCACCGACGGGCGACGCGGTGAACGCGCTGGTGCCGTCGGCCAGCCGCTGCGTGAAGTACTTCTCGCCGGTTTTGGCGTCGTAGACGGTCAGGATCCCGTTGTAGGTGATCACGTACAGAAGGCCGCGGTAGGCGAGCGGCGTAGACATGTAGCCGCCGCCGCGCGTGTAGCTCCAGGCCACCGCCGTGTTCTTGTCGGCGCCGCCCTTGAGCGACACGTCACCACTCGCGGTGTCTTTTATCGCGTACACCGGCGACATCAGGCCATGAGCATTGGTCACATACACTAGACCGTCACTGACGACCGGCGTCGGTACTGGGATGTCGCCGCCGCCAGAGAGCTTCCAGATCTCCTCGCCGGTCTTGAAGTCGTAAGCGCCGACGTGCCGCATCCCGTTCACCAGAAGCTGCGTTCGCCCGTTGACTTCGTGGACGGTCGGCGTGCTCCACGTCGGAACGTCCTCCCGCGTCTTCCGCCACAGCTCCTTGCCGTCCTTCGCATCGAATGCGGCGATGAACGAACCTTTCTGCACGTCGGCCTGAACCACCACGACGCCTTCGTGAAGGATCGGTGAGCTGCCCGTTTCCCACTGCGCCTCGGGGACCACGTAGTAGCCAGCGTCGAGCACGCCGAGATCCTTCTTCCAGATTGGCGTGCCTTTCATGTCGAAGGCATACAGACCCTCGGAACCGAAGAACGCCACGATCCGCTCGCCGTCGGTGGCCAGCGTCGAATTGGCGTGTGTCGACTTCATGTGCCGCTTGATTTTCGGTACTGCGGTGAGCACGCTGCGCTGCCACCGGACTTTCCCGGTTTTCTTGTCGAGCGCGTACACGCGCCACTCGTGTGGCGTGTCGTCCTTCACCGGGTCGATGTCGCCGTAATAGCCCACTTTGAGACCCGCGTCCTTCTGACCGCTGATCGACGTCGCCAGGAACACGGTGTCGCCCCAGACCACCGGACTCGAGTGGCCGAGCCCCGGTATCGGGACCTTCCAGCGAACCGACTGGTTCCTGGCGACATCCCAGTTCGCCGGCGCCGGATGCTGATCGTCGATGCCCGATGCCCGGATCCCACGAAACTGAGGCCAGTCCACGCCCGGCCGCGGTGCGGTGGCGCCGGACAGTCCCTGCACCATCAGCGCGATGGCGGCTGCCCACAGGAAGACAACACACGACTTGACCATGGTCAGGAGCCCTATTTCAAAGGACGGAGTGCCCGTTCGAGATCCTCGAGCCGCTGGTTGAATTCGATCCAGCGCGCCTGCTCGTTGGCGATGTCAGTCGCGATCGTGGCTTCTTCGGCGGTCAGGCGCTGCACATCCGCGTTGAAGATGGCGAGCTGCTGGCGGTGGTGGGCGCGCATGTCTTCGATCTGCTCCGGCGTCGGGCCCTCGCCGCGGCCGCGGCGGGCCTGTTCCTTGAACTCGCGATCGAGGCCGGCAACCTGCTGCTGCACCTCCGCCTGATGCTTGAGCGCTTCCGCCAGGCGCTGCCGCACCTCGTCCTGCCGTTTCAGCGACGCGTTGAGCCGCCCCTCCTGCAGCTGAAGCCGCCCCAGCGCGAGCTGCACCCGTGCCCCCGCCGACGACATCTGCTCCAGGGAGGCCCGCAGGCCGCGAACTTCCTCGAGCAGTGCCGGCATGATGTCGGCGGATCCGGGACCCCTGGGCGCCGGCGTCTGCGCCCGCAGGACCGTCCATCCGGCCAAGAGCAGGCCGAAAACTGCCAGTGCACCCGCTGTCCGTCTCATGGCGACCTCCAGAGAAACCCTATAATAGAGGTTTCCCCATGGGTACACACTCGACTATGACAGGCCCGGTGAGAGATACGGACGCGCCGACCGACTTCATCCGCACGATCATTACGGAGGATGTGAAAGCGGGGAAGCACGGCGGCAGTGTGGTCACGCGATTCCCTCCCGAGCCAAACGGCTACCTTCACATCGGGCACGCCAAGTCGATTTGCCTCAACTTCGGCGTCGCGGCGGAGTTCGGCGGCTCCTGCAACCTGCGGTACGACGACACCAATCCCACCAAGGAAGACGTCGAGTACGTCGAGTCGATTCAGGACGACGTCGAGTGGCTCGGCTTCACATGGAGCGGTGAGCCGCGCTATGCCTCCGACTACTTCGAAACCCTGTACGGGTACGCGGTCCATCTGATTGAGGGCGGCAAGGCGTACGTCGACAGCCTGACGGCCGAGGAGATCCGTGGGTATCGCGGCACGCTGACCGAGCCCGGACGGCCGAGCCCGTACCGCGATCGGCCGGTCGAGGAGAACCTCGACCTCTTCGCCCGCATGCGCGCCGGCGAGTTCGAGGACGGCACCCACGTGCTGCGCGCGAAGATCGACATGGCGGCGCCGAATATCACGATGCGCGACCCGGTCCTCTACCGCATCCGGCGCGCGCACCACCATCGCACCGGCGACGCGTGGTGCATCTATCCGATGTACGACTTCGCGCACCCGCCGTCGGACGCCATCGAGCTGATCACGCACTCGCTCTGCACGCTCGAGTTCGAGGATCACCGTCCGCTGTACGACTGGCTGATTGAGAACCTGCCGGTCCCGGCGCAGCCGCGCCAGATTGAATTCGCCCGCCTCAACCTCTCCTACACCGTGATGAGCAAGCGTCGTCTCCTGGCGCTGGTGGAAGAGGGGGCCGTATCCGGCTGGGACGACCCGCGCATGCCCACGATCGTCGGCATGAGGCGCCGGGGCTACACGCCGGAGGCGATCAGGACCTTCTGCGATCGCATCGGGGTCGCGAAGCGCGAGAACCTGGTGGACGTCGCCCTGCTCGAGCACGCGGTGCGGGAAGACCTGAATCGGCGGGCACCCCGGATCATGGGTGTCCTGCGTCCGCTCCGGGTCGTGATCGAGAATTACCCGGAGGGTCAGTCCGAGGACTTCGAGATCATCAACAACCCGGAAGACCCCGCGGCCGGCCGCCGGCGGGTACCGTTCTCGCGCGAGCTCTACATCGAGCGCGATGACTTCATGGAGGATCCGCCGAAGAAGTTCTTCCGCCTGGCGCCTGGCCGCGAGGTACGGTTGCGGGGAGCGTACTTCGTCACCTGCACGGGAGTGGAGAAGAACGCGGCGGGGGAAGTGACCGGCCTCCGCTGCACCTACGACCCCGCGACTCGCGGCGGCGACGCTCCCGACGGCCGCAAGGTGAAGGCCACGCTGCACTGGGTCTCGGCCGCCCATGCGCTCGACGTCGAGGTCCGGCTCTACGACCGGCTCTTCAAGAGCGAAACGCCCGGCAACGACGGCGACTATCGCGCCGACCTGAACCCGGCGTCGCTCGAGATCCTCGCGAGTTGCAAGGTGGAGCCGAGCATTGCGGGCGCCCCTGCCGGTGCTCGCTACCAGTTCGAGCGGCTCGGCTATTTCTGCGTCGATCCCGATTCGACCCCGGACCGGCTGGTGTTCAACCGCACGGTGTCGCTCAAGGACAGCTGGGCGAAGATCGCGGGGGCTGACGCGGGACGCTGAGTTCGGCGACACCGCCGGTTGTCGTCTCGGACGGTGGGGTTAGGCGCCCGCATAACCCCTTTGCCCAAGCTTTCCCGCTCCCCCGCTCCCGAACTCCCCAGCTCGTAAACCTTCTCTCTCCTTTTGACGTCCAACAGGAAGCTTGGTAGGCTCCTTTTGACATTCAACAGGAGAGCTTCGTGACCTTGCCCAAGTCGGATGTGCTGCAGGGGACGCTGGACCTGATGGTGCTCAAGACGCTGGACACGCTCGGCAGCATGCACGGGTGGGGCATCGCCCAGCGGCTGCAGCAGGTCTCCAGCCAGATGCTGCAGCTGAACCAGGGCACGCTCTATCCCGCGCTGCTGCGCCTCGAGCAGCGCGGCTGGATCACGTCGAAATGGGGCACCTCCGACAATAATCGCCGGGCCAAGTTCTACAGCCTGACCCGCAAGGGCCGGAAGCAGCTCGCTCGCGAAACCGAAGACTGGACGCGCATCGTCGAGGTGATGGGCCGGTTGCTCGCGGAAGGAGCGGAATGATGACCCTCCGCGAGCTGGCCGCCCGGATCGCCGCGTTCGT
>Ga0209382_10000772_pt1 | contig 51788 bp, 46 predicted proteins | sample SoiMetdeltSBSDD5_FD_187599 | JGI IMG/M metagenome (GOLD analysis project Ga0209382, IMG submission 187599) | Bulk soil microbial communities from a Populus tree surrounding site in Tennessee, USA - Soil MetaG P. deltoides SBSDD5 (SPAdes) (version 2) | ecosystem: Environmental > Terrestrial >...
GCAAGCTCTATCTCCTGCAGACGCGCTCGGGCAAGCGCTCGGCGCGCGCGGCCGTCAAGGTGGCCCGCGACCTCGTGAACGAGCACGTGATCGACCAGCACACGGCCTTGCTCCGCGTGCGGCCGCAGGAAGTCAACGAGGCGATCCGACCCGTCTTCGACGACCGCGACAAGGCCGCGGCGATCGACAAGGGGCGCCTGCTCGCGCGCGGGCTGCCCGCGGCGCCGGGCGCGGCGGTCGGCAAAGCGGTGTTCGACGCCGATCGCGCCGTCGAGTGGGCGCGCGCGAACGAGAAGGTGATCCTGGTGCGTCCCGAGACGTCGCCCGAGGACGTGGCGGGGATGTACGCGGCCGAAGGCATCGTGACCGCGCGCGGCGGCCGCACGTCGCACGCGGCCGTGGTCGCGGTCGGCATGGGCAAGGCGTGCGTAGTCGGCGCCTCGGAGATCGCCGTCGACGAGCATCGACGCGTCTTCGAGGTCGGCGGCCGGATCGTCCGCGAGGGCGACTGGATCTCCGTGGACGGCGGCACGGGCGAGGTCCTGCTCGACATGATCAAGACCGTGGAAGGGGAGCTTGGCGACGAGGTCCAGGAGCTCCTGGCCTGGGCGGACCGCTATCGCAAGGAAGGGCTCGGCGTCCGAGCCAACGCCGACACGCCCCTCGACGCCCAGCGCGCGCGCGAGTTCGGCGCCGAAGGCATCGGCCTGGTCCGCACCGAGCACATGTTCTTCGCGGCCGACCGGATTCCGATCGTGCGCGAGATGATCATGGCCCCCGATCAGGCGACGCGGCGCGCCGCGCTCGAGAAGCTCCGGCCCTTCCAGCGTGAGGACTTTGTCGGCATCTTCCGGGCCATGGACGGGCTGCCGGTGACGATCCGGCTCTTGGATCCGCCGCTGCACGAGTTCCTGCCCAACCACAAGGAGTACAAGGAGCTCATCGAGACGCGAAGCCGCCTGGAAGCGCTCGGGATCAATCCCGAGGAGCAGGCTCGCCTCGAGGCCCTCATCGCCAACGTCGAGAAGCTGCGCGAGGCCAACCCGATGCTCGGCCATCGCGGCTGCCGTCTCGGCATCACGCATCCGGAGATCTACGGCATGCAGGTGCGCGCCATCATGGAAGCCGCCTGCACGGTCGCGGAGCAGGGGGTGCACGCCGAGCCGGAGATCATGATCCCGCTCACCGGCACCGTCGGCGAGATGAAGGAGACGTTCCAGCAGACCAAGCGCGTCGCCGACGGCGTGATCGCCGAGACAGGCGTCGCCGTCCAGTACCTGATCGGCACGATGATCGAGGTGCCGCGTGCCGCGCTGATCGCGGCGCAGATCGCCGAGTTCGCCGAGTTCTTCTCGTTCGGCACCAACGACATGACGCAGCTGACCTACGGCTACAGCCGCGACGACGTCGCCAAGTTCCTGCCGAAGTATCTCGACATGGGCCTGGTGCCGCACGACCCCTTCTCGGTCCTCGACCAGGAAGGCGTGGGCGAGATGATCAAGATCGGGATCGAGCGCGGACGCAGCCGCCGGCCGAACCTCAAGATCGGCATCTGCGGCGAGCATGGCGGCGAGGCGTCGTCGGTCGAGTTCTGTCATCGGGTGAAGATGACGTACGTGTCGTGCTCGCCGTACCTGATCCCCGGGGCGCGCCTCGCGGCCGCGCAGGCCCGCATCAAGGAGCGCCAGGTGGGTGGGAGCGGCGATTACCGTGTCTAGCGTCGACTCGAGGAGGAGCGCGAAGTGAAAATGCCCGGGGCTCGAATCGTTCTGGAGTGCCTGAAGCGCCAGGGTGTCGACATCGTTTTCGGTCTACCCGGCGGCGCGGTACTCCCCATCTACGACGCCCTGTACGACTTCGAGGGCCTGCGCCACATCCTGGTCCGTCAGGAAGCGGCGGCCGGGCACGCGGCCGAGGGTTACGCGCGCACGTCGGGCAAGGTGGGTGTCTGCCTCGTGACCTCGGGGCCCGCCGCGACGAATCTGGTGACGGCGCTGCAGGACGCGATGATGGATTCGATCCCGATCGTCGCGTTCACCGGGCAGGTGCCCACGCACCTGATCGGCAACGACGCCTTCCAGGAAGCCGACAACGTGGGCATCACGCGCCCGTGCACGAAGCACAACTTCCTGGTCAAAGACGGCAACGATCTGGGTCCAATCATCCGTGAGGCCTTTCACATCGCGTCGACCGGGCGCCCTGGACCGGTGCACGTCGACTTGCCGAAGGACATCCTGGTCAAGGAGTGGGACCTGATCTGGCCCGAGCAGGTCCAGATGCGCTCGTACAACCCGAACTACGAGGGTCACCCCGGTCAGATCAAGCGGGCGGCCAAGCTACTGGCGCGCGCGAAGAAGCCGGTGCTCTACGTCGGCGGCGGCGTGATCTCGGCCGACGCGAGCGCCGAGCTCCGGCAACTGGCCGAGCTCGGGCAGCTGCCGGTCACGCAGACGCTGATGGGGCTCGGCGCGTTCCCGATGGAGCATCCGCTCTCGCTCGACATGCTGGGCATGCACGGGAGCTACTACGCCAACATGGCGGTGCACCACTCCGACGTGCTGGTCGCGATCGGCGCGCGATTCGACGACCGCGTCACCGGCAAGGTCGACGCGTTCGCGCCCAACGCCGAGATCGTGCACATCGACATCGACCCATCGTCGATCTCCAAGAACATCAAGGTCGGCGTGCCGATCGTCGGCGACTGCCGCCGCGTGCTCGTTAAGCTGGTGGAAGCGCTCCGCGAGGAGCTGAAGGAAGAGCAGCCGCCGGCCGTGCGCGAGGGCCGCCGTCACTGGGCGGCCCAGCTCGCCCAGTGGAAGCACGACGTCCCGTTCCAGTACGAGTGGAGCGACGACGTGGTGAAACCGCAGTACGTCATCCAGGAGATCTCGAACGCGACCAACGGTGAGGCCTTTATCGTCACGGGCGTCGGTCAGCACCAGATGTGGGCGGCGCAGTACTACAAGTTCAAGCACCCGCGCATGTGGTGCACGTCCGGCGGGCTCGGCACGATGGGGTACGGGCTGCCGACCGCGATGGGCGTCCAGGCGGCGAACCCGGGCAAGCTCGTCATCAACATCGACGGCGACGGCTCGTTCCAGATGAACAGCCAGGAGATGGCCACCTGCTTCGCCGAGGGGCTCCCTGTCAAGACCGTGATCATCAACAACGGCGGCCACGGGATGGTTCGACAGTGGCAGCGGATCATCTACAAAGAGCGGTACTCCTCGATCGACCTGCCGCAGATTCCGGACTGGGTGCGGCTGGCCGAGGCATACGGCTGCGTCGGGCTGCGCGTGACGAAGCCCAGCGAGGTGCCGGCCGCCATCGAGAAGATGATCGCGACGCCGGCGCCGGTCATCCTCGATGTGTGCGTCGACAAGGATGAGTGCGTGTTCCCGATGGTGCCCGCCGGCGGCGCCAACACCGACATGATCCTGGCGCCGCCGACACGCGAGATCCGCGACAAGGCCGCCAAGTCGCAGACGGGCTTCTGATGCAAAACGGTAACGAGCCCCGCAAGCACACGATCTCGGTCATGGTCGAGAACAAGTTCGGCGTGCTCTCGCGCGTCGCCGGCCTCTTCTCGGCGCGCGGCTACAACATCGAGAGCCTGTCGGTCGGCGAGACGCTCGATCCCTCGGTCTCCCGGATGACGCTCGTCGTGCGCGGCGACGAGTTCGTCATCGAGCAGGTGACCAAGCAGCTGCACAAGCTGATCGACGTGATCAAGGTGACCGACCTCACCGACGAGGGTCACGTCGAGCGCGAGCTGGTGCTGATCCGCGTGAACGCCGAGCCGTCGAACCGGGCGGAGATCCTCCGGACCGCCGAGATCTTCCGGGCGCGGGTGGTCGACGTCACGCCGGTCTCGTTCGTCCTGGAGGCCACCGGGGACGAGGGCAAACTCGAGGCGCTGATCGAGCTGCTGCGGCCGATCGGGATTCAAGAGCTGGTGCGCACGGGCAAGGTCGCGATCTCGCGCGGCCCGAAGACCCGGGTGCGGCGCGTCGAGCCGCGGAAGCCGCGCGTGTCGGACGATCCCAAGGTGGTCGGGTTCGCCGATTAGAAACTTCCGATAGACGATCACAGTCGAGGAAAGGACACGAGGATGCCCGCGAAGATCTATTACGACCAGGACGCCGATCTCGGCCTGTTGAAGGGGCGCAAGATCGCGATCATCGGCTACGGCAGCCAGGGACACGCCCACGCGCTCAACCTCAAGGACTCGGGACAGGACGTCGTGGTCGGGCTCTACAAGGGCTCGAAGAGCTGGGCCAAGGCCGAGAAGGAAGGGCTCCGTGTCGCGACCGTGAACGAGGCCGCGCAGATGGCCGACGTGATCATGATCCTCCTGCCCGACCAGACCCAGCGCCACGTGTTCGAGACCGAGATCAAGGGCGGGCTCTCCAAGGGCAAGATGGTGATGTTCGCCCACGGCTTCAACATCCATTTCAACCAGGTCGTGCCGCCGCCCGAGGTCGACGTGACGATGATCGCGCCCAAGGCGCCGGGGCACGTGATGCGTGACCTGTTCGTGCAGGGGCCGGGCGTTCCGGCGCTGCTCGCGGTGTACCAGGACGTCTCCGGCAAGGCGCGCGACATGGGGCTCGCCTACGGCAAGGGCGTGGGCTGCACGCGCGCGGGCGTGATCGAGACTACCTTCAAGGAAGAGACGGAGACCGACCTCTTCGGCGAGCAGACGACGCTCTGCGGCGGCATCTCGCACCTGATCAAGGCCGCGTACGAGACGCTGGTCGAAGCCGGCTATCAGCCGGAGGTGGCCTACTTCGAGTGCATGCACGAGATGAAGCTGATCGTCGATCTGTTCTACCAGGGCGGCCTGGCGTACATGCGCTATTCGGTCTCGGACACCGCCGAGTACGGCGACTACACCCGCGGGCCGCGCGTGGTCAGCGAGCAGACCAAGGCCGAGATGAAGAAGATCCTGAGCGAGATCCAGTCCGGTCAGTTCGCGCGCGAGTGGGTGCTGGAGAACCAGGCCAACCGCGCCGGGTTCCTGGCGATGCGCCGGCGCGACGCCGAGCACTCGATCGAGGAAGTCGGCAAGCGGCTGCGCTCGATGATGGCCTGGATCAAGCCGCCGCGGATGGGATGATGTCGAAGCTTCCCGTCGCCCGCGAGGGCTGGCCCTTCATCGCGATTCCGGCGGCGATCGCCGCCGGTCTCGCGCTGGTGGGCCGTCGCGGCTTGGCCCTGCCGTTCGCGGCCGCGTCGCTGACCTCGCTCGGGTTCTTCCGCGATCCGGAGCGGGAGACGCCGGCGATTCCGGGCGCGGTGCTGTCGCCCGCCGACGGCAAGGTGATCTCGGTCGACGAGCTCGACGACCCCTTCGTCGGGCCGTCCAAGCGCGTCGCGATCTTCTTGTCGCCTCTCGACGTCCACGTCAACCGGGCGCCGATCGCCGGCCTGGTGGTCGGGGTCACGTATTCGCGCGGCCGATTCGTCCCCGCCTATCAGCCCGACGCCGGTCGGGTGAACGAGCGCTGCATCGTGAATCTCCAGGGGGAGACCGCCCGGATCACCGTCGTGCAGATCGCCGGCGTCGTCGCCCGGCGCATCGTCTGCCGGGTGGGCCCCGGCGACAAGCTCACGGCCGGGGAGCGGTTCGGGTTGATTCGCTTCGGCTCCCGCACCGACTGCATCATGCCGCGCAGCGCTCGGGTGAGCGTGCACCCCGGCGATCGCGTCGTCGGCGGCATCACCGTCCTCGGAGCGCTCGCATGAAGAGCGTAGGACACCGAGTATGATCCGGCGCCACAAGGGCTCACGGCGCCGGCGCTGGCACGAGATTCGAGAGAATCGCGGCCGCGGCATCGTCCTCCTCCCAAGCCTTCTGACCACCGGCAATCTCTTCTGCGGCTTCTTCGCGCTCCTGCTGACCGTCGAGGGGCGTTACTCTGACGCGGCGCTCGCCATCTTCGTCGCGATGGTCATGGACCTGCTCGACGGGCGCGTGGCGCGCCTGATGAAGGTCACCACACAGTTCGGCGTCGAGTTCGACTCGCTGGCGGACGTCGTGTCGTTCTGCGTCGCGCCGGCCTTCCTCGTCTACTCCTTCGCGCTCAAGGACCTGAGCCGCCCGGCCTGGTTCGGTGCATTCCTGTTCGTGATCTGCGGCGCGCTCCGGCTCGCGCGCTTCAACGTGCAGACCGGCACGGTCGACCGGCGCTTCTTCATTGGGCTCAGCACGCCGGCGGCGGCCGGCGTGATCGCGGCGAGCGTGGTGCTCCTCGGCGACGAGCCACCGGAGCGCTGGGAGCAGATCGCCCTTGCGGTCGCGTCGGGCGTGCTGGCGCTGATGATGGTGTCGACCTTCCGCTACTGGAGCTTCAAGGAAGTCGACTTCGTGCGCCGGCGCCCGGTGCAGTCGCTCCTGGTCGTCGTGCTGGCCATCATGATCGTGGCCACCAAGCACGACCTGTTCCTCTTTGTGCTCTTCACCGGCTACGCGCTCTCCGGCCCGGTGCGGCGTCTGATCGTCGGACGCCCGCTCGCGGTGCCGGCCGAGATGGCGAGCAAGGAATCGTTTTAGGAGGACGTATGGACCGCGTCATCATCTTCGACACGACGTTGCGCGACGGCGAACAGGCTCCTGGCTTCTCGATGAACACGATGGAAAAGCTGGAGATGGCGCGGCAGCTCGCTCGTCTTCAAGTAGACGTCATCGAGGCCGGCTTCCCGATCTCGTCGGACGACGACTTCGAGGCGACCCGCGAAGTGGCCAAGCAGGTCGGCACCCTGGACAACGCGCCGTCCATTTGCGGGCTCTCCCGCGTGGGCCTGGGCGACATCGATCGGTGCTGGGAAGCGGTGAAGTACGCGAAGAAGCCGCGCATCCACACGTTCGTGGCGACCTCGGACATCCACCTGAAGTACAAGCTGCGCAAGTCCCGGGCCGAGGTCCTCAAGGCCTCGATCGAGGCGGTGCGTCACGCGCGCGCCTACTGCGAGGACGTCGAGTTCTCGCCCGAGGATGCCTCGCGCTCCGACTTCGACTACATGTGCGACGTGCTGTCGGCGGTGATCGAGGCCGGCGCGCGCACGATCAACATCCCCGACACCGTCGGCTACGCGATCCCGCGCGAGTGGGGCGAGCGCATCGCCCGGATCCGGGAGAGGGTCCAGGGGCTCGACAAGGTCGTGCTCTCGGTCCACTGCCACAACGACCTCGGCCAGGCGGTCGCGAACTCGCTGACCGCGCTCATGCACGGCGCCCGGCAGGTCGAGTGCACCATCAACGGGATCGGCGAGCGGGCCGGCAACGCCTCGCTCGAGGAGATCGTGATGGCGCTCCGCACCCGCAAGGACTTCTTCGAGATGGACACGCGGGTGAAGACCGAGGAGATCTTCAAGTCCTCGCGCCTGCTCTCCCACATCACCGGCATCCACGTCCAGCCGAACAAGGCGATCGTCGGCGAGAACGCCTTCGCCCACGAGGCGGGCATCCACCAGGACGGCGTCCTCAAGGAAAAGCTCACGTACGAGATCATGCGGCCCGAGGACATCGGGCGGCCGTCCAACAAGCTCGTGCTCGGCAAGCACTCCGGCCGGGCCGCGCTTGCCGCGCGTCTGAAGGAGCTCGGCTATCCGCTGGCCGGCTCCGACCTCGACCGCGCGTTCAAGGCGTTCAAAGACCTCGCCGACCGGAAGAAGGAAGTCTACGACGAGGACTTGATGGCGATCGTCACCGATGAGGCCACGCAGGGCGAGACGCTCTACGAGCTCGACTACCTGCACGTGATCAGCGGCACCGGCGTCGTGCCCTCGGCGACCGTGCGCCTGAAGAAGGAAGGCCAGACCTTCCAGGATTCGGGCGTGGGCGACGGGCCGGTCGACGCGGTGCTGGCGGCGATCGACGCCATCACCGGGCTCAAGGGTCGGCTCCAGGACTACTCGCTGCGCTCCGCCACGTCGGGCAAGGACGCGATCGGCGAGGTCGCGATGAAGGTGGACTTCGACGGCACGGTGGTATCGGGCAAGGGCGCTTCGACCGACGTGATCGAGGCGAGTGCACGCGCGTACCTGAGCGCGCTCAACCGGATCGCTCAGCCGTCGTCACAACGCATGAAGGAAGTCGGCCCCTAGCGAGGGAGCCCGGGGAGGCGAGGTCATGGCCACGTACAAGATCGCGGTGCTGCCGGGAGACGGGATCGGCGCGGAGGTGACGCCCGAGGCCATCCGCGTGCTCGAGGCGGTTGGAAAGGGAACGGGCACCGCGTTCGAGTTCGAGCGCGGGCTGGTGGGCGGCGCGGCCATCGACGCGACCGGCAAACCGCTGGCCCCGGGCACGCTCGAGCTCTGCCGCGCGGCCAACGCGATCCTGTTCGGTGCGGTCGGCGGCCCCAAGTGGGACGACGTGCCGCACGAGCAGCGCCCCGAGCGCGGGCTCCTGGCCATCCGCAAGGAGCTCGATCTCTACGCGAATCTCCGCCCGGCCAAGTGCTTCCCGATGCTCGTCGACGCCTCGCCGCTCAAGCGCCAGGTGGTCGAGGGGACCGACCTGATGGTGATCCGCGAGCTCACGGGCGGGCTCTACTTCGGCGAGCCGCGCGGCGTCGAGCGGTTCGCCGACGGGGGCGCCCGCGCGATCAACACGATGGCCTATACCTCGCGCGAGGTGGAGCGCATCGCCCGGATCGGCTTCGAGGTGGCCCGCAAGCGGCGCAAACGCCTGACCTCGGTCGACAAGGTCAACGTGCTGGTGGTCTCGCAGCTCTGGCGCGAGGTGGTGACGCGCGTCGCCAAGGACTATCCGGACGTGGCCCTGGACCACGTGCTCGTCGACAACTGCGCGATGGCCCTGATCCACCGGCCCACACAGTTCGACACGATTGTGACCGAGAACACCTTCGGTGATATTTTGTCGGATGAGGCCGCGATCCTCGCCGGATCGATGGGCATGCTGCCCTCGGCGTCGCTCGGAGGCTCGGTCGGGCTCTACGAGCCGGTGCACGGCACCGCGCCCGACATTGCCGGCAAGGGCATCGCGAATCCGATCGCGGCGATCCTCTCCGCCGCGATGCTGCTGCGTTACTCGCTGAACATGGAGAAGGACGCCGACCGGGTCGAGCAGGCGGTGCTCCGAGTGCTGGAGCAGGGGCACCGCACGGCCGACATCGCGGCGTCGGGCGCCCGGCCGACCGGGACGCGGGAAATGGGAGACCTGATCGTGCGCGAGCTGGAGCGGCAGTACTGATGGCGTCCGGGCTCCGCATCGCAGTGGTCGGCGCCACCGGCGCCGCGGGCCAGACGACGCTCCGGATCCTCGAAGAGCGAAAGTTCCCGGTGCGCGAGCTTCGCGCGTTCGCGTCCGAGCGCTCGGTCGGCAAGACCGTCACCTTTCGGGGCGAGCCGGTCACGATCCAGCGGATCGAGCCGGCCGCGTTCAAGGGGGTCGACATCGCGTTCTGCTCGGCGGGGTCGGCGCAGTCGAAGGAGTACGCGCCGATGATCGTCAAGGCCGGCGCGACCGTCATCGACAAGTCGAACGCATTTCGGATGGACCCGGACGTGCCGCTGGTGGTCCCCGAGATCAACGCGCACGCGGCCCGCGGGCATCGCGGCATCCTGAGCTGCCCGAACTGCACGACGATCGTCACCGTGATGCCGCTCAAGCCGCTGCACGACGCCGGCCGGCTCACGCGCGTGATCGCGACCAGCTTCCAGGCAGTGTCCGGCGCCGGCGTCAACGGGATCGCCGAGCTGCGCGAGCAGACGCTCGCGTGGGCGCGCGGCGAGGCGATCGTCCCCAAGCACTTCGCCCATCAGATCGCCTTCAACCTGCTCCCGGCGATCGACCGCTTCGGCGCCGACGGCTACACCGGCGAAGAGATGAAGCTGGTCAACGAGACGCGCAAGATCCTCGAGACGCCGGAGCTGCGCGTCATGCCGACCACGGTGCGGGTGCCGGTGTTCACGTCGCACTCGATCTCGGTCACCGCCGAGACCGAAACGAAGATCACCGCCGCGCGGGCCCGCGATCTGTTCGCGGGCTTCCCCGGGCTCAAGCTCTGGGACGACCCCGCGCAGCACCGCTATCCGATGCCCATCGCGGTCGAGGGGCAGGACGACTGCTTCGTCGGCCGTATTCGAGAAGATCTGTCGAGTCCCAACGGAGTGAGCTTCTGGGTGGTCGGTGACCAGCTGCGCAAAGGCGCGGCGACGAATGCGGTCCAGATCGCCGAGCTACTGCTGCAGTCCTGACCGCGCCTCCGGCGGCCGAGCCCGCCGCGGTCCGCGGTAGTGTCCCTTCGCCGCGTTCTGCGCCGCCGGTTCCGCCGCTACGACCGTTTCCACGTGGCAATGGCGCTGACGATCCTGGTGGTCGCGTACGTCGGGGTGCCGCACGTGGTGAGATTCGTCGACGCCATGCGCGGCTATGACCCGGCCTACTACGAGCCCAAGGACTTCGAGCGCCAGGCCTGGATCAAGCGGCAGGTCGCGCCGGCCGTGCTGCCCGGATTCTCCTGGGAGATCATGATCGACATCATCCTGTTCCTGCTGATCGCGGTCGTCTGGCTCACGTTCGTCCCGGCGCGCAGCGCGGGACGCCACCCACCGCCGCGATAGCCTCGGCGCGTTCCACCTTCCGTCTGGTGCTGTCGTACGACGGCACCGACTATCACGGCTGGCAGGTCCAGGCGGGCGCGCGCACGGTCCAGGGGACCCTGGTCGAGACGGCGCGCCGCCGGTTCGGCGCCGACACGCGTGTCACCGGCGCCAGCCGAACCGACGCGGGCGTCCACGCGCTCGGCCAGGTCGTGTCGCTGGCGACGACCGCCCGCATCGGCGCCACCGGGCTGCGCGGCGCCCTCAACGCGGACTTGCCGCGCGACATTCGCATCCTCGACGCGCGCGAGGCACCGGCCGGCTTCGACGCGCGCCGGGCGGCCCTCGGCAAGCGTTACGCGTTCCTCATCGACAATGCGCCTATTGCCCGGCCGCTCCTCGCGCGGTACGCCTGGCACATCCCTCAGGCGCTCGACGTGGCGGCGATGCGCCGGGCGCTGGCGGCCCTGTGCGGCCGGCACGACTTCGGCGCGTTCTGCGCCGCACCCGGCCGCGAGAAGGACCCGATGTGCATCGTGCGGGCGCTGCACGTCGTCCGCCGAAAGGAGCGGATCGCCGTACTCTTGTCGGCGGATCGCTACCTCCATCACATGGCGCGCAACATCGTGGGGAGCGCGGTCGAGGTAGGACGCGGAGCCCGGACGCCCGACTGGCTGGCCTCGGTCCTGGTCTCACGCGATCGCCGGCAGGCCGGCCCGACGGCGCCGGCGCAGGGACTCACGCTGGTTCGGGTGCTCTACCCGTCTCGCAAAGACATCGATACGAATCTATTTAGTTCAACTAGTTAGGATGTATATCCCGATACGCGAGGTGAGGATAGTTCACGACCACTTCGGCGCAGGGGTCCCACGGGTCAATTCGCATCGGGATTATGGTAAACTCTCGCTGCACTTGACCTTTTAGAGCCATGCACCAGACCCTGCTGACGGTCGCGATCATCGGGTACGTCGCCGCGACGGGCCTCGCTCTGGCTTACCTGGTCCAGCGGGAAGAGGTCCTGCACCGGCTGGCTGCCCTCGCGACGGTGGCGGCTTGGGTGCTGCACACCGTCTCTCTTCTGGCTCTCGCCGTCCATCTGGGGCGGCCGCCGCTGGCCAGCATGCCTGAGGCAGTGTCCGTCGTCGCGTGGGTCGTCGTCCTCCTCGAGATGTGGGTCGAACGACGCTACGGCGTTTCGGTGCTGGGCGCGTTCGTGCTGCCCGTCGCGCTCGTCTTGAGCCTGCAAGCGACGCCGACCCGCACCTTGATCGGTCCGACCTTGAGCGGCGCGTGGCTCTGGGTGCACATCGGGCTGGCGCTGATCGGCATCGCCGCGCTGGTGCTCAACTTCGCGGGCGCCGTGATGTACCTGCTCCAGGAGCATCAGCTCCGGGCCAAGCGCACGGGCACGCTCTACTACACGCTGCCGGCGTTGGCCACGCTCGATCGACTGACCTACCGCACCCTGGCGTTCGGCTTTCCGTTCCTGACGACCGGGCTGATCCTCGGGGTTCTCTGGGCGGGAACAGCCTGGGGCAGCGTGTTCACGTTCGATCCGCTGGCGCTCTCGTCGTACGTCGCGTGGGCGGTGTACGCCGCGACGCTCGCCGGGCGTACGGCGGGTGGCTGGCACGGGCGGCGCGCCGCCTACTTCGCGATCCTCGGCTTCGCGGTCCTGGCGCTGACGCTCGGGGCGGGCCTGTTCCTGCCGGGCAAGCACGGCGGATAAATGGCCCTCTTCGTCTCCGGCCTCTCGCACCGCAACGCGCCGGTCGAGCTCAGAGAGCAGCTGGCCGTCGACGAGGACAAGCTCCGCGAGCTGCTGGTCGACATCGCCTCCACGAGCGTCGTTCGCGAGGCGATCATCCTCTCGACGTGCAACCGGGTCGAGGTCTACGCGGTCGCCGACGTGCCCGGCGAGGCGCGGTCACTGATGTTCCGCAAGCTCTGCCGCCATCGCGGCGTGGAGCCCGCGGCCGTCGAGGCGGCGCTCTACACGTTCGCCGAGGCCGACGCAATCCGACACGCCTTCAGGGTCGCCTCGAGCCTCGACTCGATGGTGATCGGCGAGCCCCAGATCCTCGGACAGGTGAAGGACGCCTTCGCGCTCGCCCAGTCCTGCGAGGCGGTCGGACCTTCGCTGCATTCGCTGTTCACCCAGGCGTTCGCGGTCGCGAAGAAGGTGCGCACCGAGACCGAGATCGCGCGGCACGCGGTCTCCGTCTCGTTCGCCGCGGTCGAGCTCGCGAAGAAGATCTTCGCAGGGCTCGAGGGCAAGGCGGTCCTCCTGGTCGGCGCGGGGAAGATGAGCGAGCTCGCCGCGCGCCATCTGGTCGAGCAGGGTGTGTTTCCGGTCTACGTGACGAACCGGACGTGGGCGCGCGCGCAGGAGATGGCCCGCGCGCTCTCCGGCACCGCCGTGCCGTTCGACGAGCTGTCGACCGCGCTTGCCGCGGTCGACATCGTGGTCACGTCCACGGGGGCGCCGGAGCCGGTCATCCGCCGCGACACGGTCCAGCGGGTCATGCACGGACGGCGCGGCCGGCCGCTGTTCTTCATCGACATCGCGGTGCCCCGCGACGTCGAGGCCACCGTCGGCGCCCTCGACGACGTGTACTGCTACGACATCGACGATCTCAAGCAGGTCGTCGACGCGAACCTGCGCGAGCGCGGCCGCGAGGCGCATCGGGCCGAAGCGCTCGTCGAGCGCGAGGTCGCGAAATTCCTCGCCAGGCTCGCCGACGTCGAGGTGATCCCGACGATCGTCTCGCTCCGCGAGCGGCTCGAGGCGATCCGGACCGGCGAGGTCAAGCGCACGCTGGCGCGGCTGCCGGAGGCGACACAAGAGACGCGCGAGGCGATCGAGGCGATGTCGACGGCGATCGTGAACAAGATCCTGCACGCGCCGATCAGCAAGCTGCGCGAGTCATCGCGCACGGGCTCGCCGCGGTCATGGCTCGAGCTCGTCCACGAGCTCTTCGGGCTGGGACGCCGATGAGCTTCAAGATCGGGACGCGCGGCAGCCCGCTGGCGCTGGTGCAGGCCGAGAGCGTCGCCGCGCCGCTGCGGGCCTTCGGCGCCGACGTCGAGATCGTTCCCGTGCGCACCGAGGGCGATCGCCGGCTCGAGGTCCAGCTCGCGGCGATCGGCGGCAAGGGCCTGTTCGTGCGCGAGATCGAGGAGATGCTCCTGGCCGGCACGCTCGACTGCGCGGTCCACAGCCTCAAGGACCTGCCGGCCGAGACGCCGGCCGGCCTCTGTCTGGCGGCGTTTCCCGCGCGGGCGGACGCGCGCGACGTCCTGGTGACGCGCGAGCCGCGCCGGCTCGAGGACCTGCGTCCGGGCGCGCGGCTAGGTACCGGGAGCCCGCGCCGCCGCGCGCTCGCGCTGGCGTGCCGGGCCGATCTGGTCGTCGAGCCCGTGCGGGGCAACGTGGAAACGCGACTCAAGAAGATCGAGAGCGAAGGCTTGGACGGCGTGCTGCTCGCGGCCGCCGGCCTGGCCCGCCTCGGCGTCGTGCCGGCGAACGTTCAGGCGCTCGATCCCGACGTGTTCGTGCCGGCGGTCGGCCAGGGCGTCCTCGCCATCGAGAGCCGCGCCGACGACGTCCACGCGTTGTCCCTGCTCGGGCGCCTCGATGACGCGGCGACGCGCGCGTGCGCGTCGGCCGAGCGCGCGTGCCTGGCGGGGCTCGGCGCGTCGTGCAGCTCGCCGGTGGCGGCGCACGCGACGCAGGACGGTACCACGCTCAAGATCACCGCGCTCGTCGCGAGCGACGACGGACGCAAGGTGCTGCGTGTCAGCGCGAGCGGCCCGGTCGACAGCGCGGAGCGTCTCGGCCGCCGGGTAGCCGACTCGCTGCTCGAGCAAGGTGCTGCATCGATCGCTCCGCTCGAGCCGGGGAAGACATGGCGCGCGTAGGACGAGCGACCGAGGCGCGGCGTCCGCTCCAGGGCCGGACGATCGTCGTCACCCGGGCCCGCGCCCAGGCGCAGCGATTCGTCGAGCTCCTGGAGGCCGCGGGCGCGCGCGTGCTCCAGGCGCCAACCATCGTGATCGAGCCGCCGGCGTCGTGGGAGCCGCTCGACACCGCACTCGCCGCGCTGGAGTCCTTCGGGTGGGTGATCTTCACGAGCGTCAACGGCGTCGCGATGGTCGATCGCCGGCTGGTGGCGCGCGGCATCGCCTGGGCGGCGGTCGCCAAGAAGCGCGTCGCGGCGATCGGCCCCGCGACGGCGGACGCGCTCGCCGAGCACGGGGTGCGTCCGGAGATCGTCCCGTCGGAGTACCGTGCCGAGGCCCTGGTCGACCGCTTGCGCCACGTCGTGGCGGCGGGCGACCGCGTGCTGCTACCGCGGGCCAAGGAGACGCGCGACGTCCTTGTGGTCGAGCTGCGCCGCCTCGGCGTCGCGGTGACCGAAGTCCCCGCGTACCAGACCCGGCGCATCGAGGACGGAGTGGCGCGGCTGCGCGAGACGCTGGCGTCCGGCGCCGTCGACGCGGTCACGTTCACGAGCTCGTCGACCGCGCGGAACTTCGCGGAGCAGTTCAGCGACGCGGAGCGGAACGCGTGGCGCGGCCGGGTCACGGTCGCCTCGATCGGTCCGATCACCGCGGCGACCGCCGCGGAGTACGGCCTGGCGACCGACGTCATGCCGAACGAGTACACGATCCCGGCGCTCGCGCGGGCTCTCGCCGACTACTTCGAGCGGGCCGCGTGGAATACGGGCCGCCGACCCAGGAGGAGCGTGTGATGGCGCATCCGATGTTCCGCCCCCGGCGTCTTCGCGAAAAGCCGCTCTTGCGCAAGTTGGTCCGCGAGACCGTGCTGTCCGTGGACGATCTCATCTATCCGCTCTTCATCGTCCACGGCCGCGGCGTTCGCGAGCCGCTCGGCTCGATGCCGGGCCAGTTCCACCTCTCGATCGACGAGATGGTGAAAGACCTGAAGGACGTCGCGAGCATGGGGATCCCCGGCGTCCTGCTGTTCGGCCTGCCGGCCGACAAGGACCCGCGCGGCTCGGAAGCCTACGCCGACGACGGCATCGTGCAGCAGGCGGTGCGCGCCGTGAAGGACGTGGTGCCCGACCTGCTGGTCGCGACCGACGTATGCTTGTGCCAGTACACGAGCCACGGGCACTGTGGCGTCGTCGAGGGCGGCGCCGTGCGCAACGATCCGACGCTCGAGCTCCTGGCGCGCGTGGCGGTCTCGCACGCCGAGGCCGGCGCCGATCTGGTGGCGCCCTCCGACATGATGGACGGCCGGGTCGCCGCGATCCGCGAGGCGCTCGACGAGGCGAGCTTCACCGATACGCCGATCATGGCGTACTCGGCGAAGTACGCGTCGAGCTTCTACGGCCCGTTCCGCGACGCGGCCGATTCGACGCCGCAGTTCGGCGACCGCCGCTCGTACCAGATGGATCCGGCGAACGCGACGGAGGCCATGCGCGAGATCGCGCTCGACCTCGACGAGGGTGCCGACATCGTGATGGTCAAGCCGGCGCTGCCGTACCTCGACGTGATCTCGCGGGCCAAGGCCGAGTTCGGCGTCCCGCTGGCAGCCTATTCGGTCTCGGGCGAGTACGCGATGATCAAGGCGGCCGGCAGGCTCGGCTGGCTCGACGAGGAGCGCGCCATGATGGAAGCGCTCACCTCGATCCGCCGCGCGGGTGCCGACGTCGTCATCACGTATTTCGCGCGCGACGTCGCCCGTCTGCTCGAGCGCGGCGGCGTCAGCTGAGACGCTGACGTGCGCATCTCGGCCAAGGGCGAGTACGCGATCCAGGCGGTCCTCGACCTGTCGCTCCATCGCGAGCGCGGGCTGACGGCCATTCAGGAGATCGCGCGCCGCCAGGCGATCCCGCAGCGTTACCTCGAGCAAGTGCTGTTGGCGCTCAAGCGGGCCGGGCTCTTGACGTCCAAGCGCGGCTCGGCGGGCGGCTATCAGCTGACGCGCCCGCCCGAGGACATCACGGTGGGCGACGTCCTGCGGGCGGTGGAGGGGGCCGGCGCGCCGTTCGAAACGCAGCGACGCGGCGGCCGCGGAAGCGGCGAGCGGCACGATCTGGCCGAGCTGTGGGACGAGATCTCGAACGCCGTCTCGAAGGTCGTCGATCAGCTGACCTTCGGTGACCTCGCCGCCCGCGCGCTCGCGCGTCGGAGCGCGGTGCGCCCGATGTACCACATATGAATCCGCCGATGAAGATCGCGGGCTCCGTGCTGGAGTTGGTCGGACGCACGCCGATGGTGCGGCTCAACCGCCTGCCCAAGCCGGGCGGCGCGATGGTCGCCGCCAAGGTCGAGTCGCTGAATCCGGGCGGCAGCGTGAAGGACCGCATCGCGGTCGCCATGCTCGAGGACGCCGAGCGGCGCGGCGCGCTGAAGCCCGGCGCCACGATCGTCGAGCCGACCAGCGGCAACACAGGCATCGGGCTCGCGATGGCGGCGGCGGTCCGCGGCTACCGGCTGATCCTCACGATGCCCGACGACATGAGTGTCGAGCGTCAGCGCCTGCTGGCGCGGTTTGGAGCCGAGCTTCATCTCACGCCCGCGATCGAGGGCATGACCGGCGCGGTCCACGCCGCGCGCGAGCTCTTGCGCGAGCACCCCGATTACTTCATGCCGCAGCAGTTCGAGAACCCGGCGAACCCCGAGGCGCATCGCCGCACGACCGCGCTGGAAGTCCTCGACGCGGTCGGCGGCCGGCTCGACGCGTTCGTGGTCGGTGTCGGGACCGGCGGGACCCTGACCGGCGTCGGCGAGGTCCTCAAAGAAAAGCTCCCGGCGGTACGCATCGTCGCGGTCGAGCCGGCGGCCTCGCCGGTGCTGGCGGGCGGCAAGGCGCGGCCCCACGCGATCCAGGGAATCGGCGCCTCGTTCGTGCCGGGCGTCCTGAATCGCACCATCATCGACCGGATCATCCAGGTCCGCGACGAGGACGCGCTGGCGTGGTCGCGACGGCTCGCCCGCGAAGAAGGCTTGCTGGTCGGCGTCTCGGCCGGCGCCGCGGTGTTCGCCGCCTGCACGGTCGCCGCGGAAATGACGCCGAGCCAGCTGGTCGTCACGGTCCTGCCCGACACCGGCGAGCGATATCTGACTCCTGGAGGCTAGGAAACATGTCCGTGACGGTCTACATCCCGACGTCGTTCCGTCGGGCCACCGATAACCGCGACCGCATCCAGCTCGCGGCCAAGGACATCACGCGGCTGCTCGATCAGCTCGAAGCCTCGTACGGCGGGCTCAAGGGACTCGTCCGCGACGCGGGTGGCGAGGTGCACCGCCACGTGAGCATCTACGTGAACAACGAGGCGATCGAATCGCTCCAGGGGCTCTCCACGCCTCTGCAGGACGGCGACGAGGTCGCGATCATCCCGGCGCTCGCGGGAGGCGCGGCGGAATCCGTCTTGTCGCCGAAAGAGCTCGAAGACATCAAGCGACACGCCATCCGGGAGTATCCGAACGAGGCCTGCGGGGTCATCCTCACCCAGGGCAGCCGGCGGCAGATGGTGCGACTCAGGAACGTGCAAAACGCGCTCAACGCCAAGGATCCCGAGAAGTACCCACGGACCGCGGCGCAAGCCTACGCGGTCGACGCGGAAATCCTGCAGCTGCTGAATCAGGTCGTCGATCTGGGCGTCACGCTGAGCGTCATCTACCACTCGCACGTCGACGCCCAGTGGCACGGCACCGGCGCGTACTTCTCGGAGACCGACAAGAAAAATGCGCTCGCCCTCGGCGAGCCCGTGTTCCCGGGAACCACCTATATCGTGGCGTCGGTCGTGAAGAAAGAGATCGAGGCGGTTGCCGGATTTCGCTGGGACCCTCGAGAACGGGACTTCGCGAAGATCGATCTCGGCGATGGGACGCCCGCCGCGGGTGCGTCCCCGAGCGCGGGCGAGTCGGCGACGACCGACTCACGCCAGCTCTTTCAGCGAGCCTCTCGTCTGATTCCCGGCGGCGTCAACAGCCCGGTTCGAGCGTTTCGCGGCGTCGGCGGCGAGCCGTTCTTCGTCGCGCGCGGTGAAGGCGCCCGGATCCGGGACGTCGACGGCCGGTCGTACCTGGACTTCCTCGGCTCGTGGGGGCCGCTGATCCTGGGTCACGCCGAGCCCAGCGTGGTCGCTGCCGTCGCGGAGGCAGCAGGGCGGGGCACGAGCTACGGGGCGCCGACCGGGCTCGAAGTGGAAATGGCCGAGGCGATCACGGCGGCCTATCCCTCGATCGAGCTCGTGCGGCTGGTCAGCTCCGGCACCGAGGCCGCGATGAGCGCCATCCGGCTCGCGCGCGGCGCCACGGGTCGGGCCATCTTGCTGAAGTTCGACGGCTGCTACCACGGTCACGCCGACAGTCTCCTGGTGAAGGCGGGCTCCGGCGGCGCGACGTTCTCGATTCCCGACAGCGCGGGCGTGCCCGCGGCGCTGGCCCAGCTGACCGTGACGGCGCCGTTCAACGATCTCGACGCCGTGCGCGCGATCTTCCGCGAGCGCGGCCGCGACATCGCGGCGGTCATCGTCGAGCCCGTCGCGGGCAACATGGGCGTCGTGGCGCCGCAGCCGGGATTCCTCGCGGGTCTGCGCGAGATCACGCAGGCCTACGACGCGGTGCTGATCTTCGACGAGGTGATCACGGGATTTCGGATCGCCTACGGCGGCGCGCAGGAGCTCTACGGCGTGCGGCCCGACCTGACGTGTCTCGGCAAGGTCATCGGCGGCGGCCTTCCCGTCGGCGCCTATGGCGGATTGCGCCGGCTGATGAGCCATGTGGCGCCGCTCGGCGCCGTCTACCAGGCGGGAACGCTCTCGGGCAATCCGCTGGCCGTCGCGGCGGGGCTCGCGACGCTCGCTCGTCTTCGCGACGGCGAGACCTATCGTCGCCTCGAGGCACTCGGCAGCCAGCTCGAGCAGGGGCTCAAGGATGGTGCCGCGAAGGCCGGCGTGCCGCTCACGGTGAATCGCGTCGGCTCGATGCTGACGGGCTTCTTCTGCGACGGCCCCGTGACCGACTATGCCTCCGCGAAGCACGCCGACACCAAACGGTACGCGCGCTACTTCCACGGCATGCTCGAGCGCGGCGTGTTCCTGGCGCCCTCGCAGTTCGAGGCCGCGTTCGTCTCGCTCGCGCACACCGACGCCGACATCGCGCAAGCCGCGCGCGCGGCCGCCGAGGCGCTGGCCGCCGGCTGAGCCTCTGGGCGGAGCACTCGGCTCGCGCTCGTCCAGCCCGAACCAGGTGAATAGATTGACGGCCCCCGGGAGCACGTGATAGCGTTCACGAGCAATCAAACCTCACTCGGAGGGCGATCGACTGTCGATGACAGCGAAGGCGGGAGTAGGCGCACTCGGCGCGGCGCTCCTGGCCGTTCTGGTTTTCCTGGCGATCTCGTCGTGGAGCCGCCAGCCGGCCGCCGCCGCAAAGCCCTCGGCGCAGCCCATCAACTTCCCGCACAACGTCCACGTCGGCACGTACAAGATCGACTGCCAGTACTGCCACAGCGACGCGCGCCGGTCGGAATACGCGGGGCTGCCGTCCGTCGAGCGCTGCATGGGCTGCCACAAGATCACGGCCGCGGACAAGGCCGAGATCAAGAAACTGGCGGAGTACCACGCGAAGAAGGAGCCGATCCCCTGGGTGCGGGTCAACAAGCTCCCGGAGTTCACCTACTTCCCGCACAAGGCGCACATCCGCGCGGGTCTCAAGTGCCAGACGTGCCACGGCGCGGTCGAGACGATGACGACGTTCGCTGCCGACACCGGGCCCAAGCTCACGGTCGACCTGCTGAACCTGGCCGGCCTCCGGCCGGCGCCGCCATCCCTCACGATGGGATGGTGCGTCGACTGCCATCGCGAGCAGAACGCTACGGCGGGAAGGCACGCGCCGCTCGACTGCGTGACCTGTCACCATTGAGGACCATGGAGCCAGCGAGAACGGTCAGATGAACCGACGCGACTTCTTCAAGATCGTCACGGTGTCGGGCGCGGCCGCCGCGACCGGCGGCTGCCAGCAGGCGAGCGAGTCGATTCTGCCGCTGGTGGTTCCGAACGAGCACCTCGTGCCGGGCGTGGCGTCGTGGTTCTCGACCGTGTGCCGCGAATGCCCAGCCGGCTGCGGCGTGATCGCGCGCAATCGCGAAGGGCGCGTGGTGAAGCTCGAGGGCAACCCCGACCATCCCGTCAGCGCCGGCGCGCTCTGCCTGCGAGGGCAGGCCGCGCTCCAGGGCCTCTATCATCCGGACCGGATCACCGGACCGCTGGTGCGCGAGGGCGGCGCCGGCTTCAAGGCCGCCACGTGGGACGCCGCGTCCAAGACGGTCGCCGACAAGCTCGCGGCGCTCAAGAGCGGCGGCAAGGGGCGGGCGATCGCCGTCGTCACCCAGCTCGAGAACGGCAATCTCGGCGGGCTCCTGGACCGCTGGGTTCAGGCGCTCGGCGCGCGTCCCCGCGTGACGCTCGAGCCCTTCGCGTACGAGTCGATCCGCGCCGCGAACCGAGCGACGTTCAACCGCGACGCGATCCCGTACTACGCGTTCGAGGACGCCGAGGTGGTGCTCTCGTTCGGCGCGGACTTCATCGAGACGTGGCTCTCGAACGTCAGCTACGCGCGGACGTTCAAGCGGATGCACTCCTTCCGCGACGGCCGGGCCGGCACCTTCATCCACGTCGAGCCGCGTCAGTCGCTGACGGCCGCGAACGCGGACGATTGGGTGCGCAACGCGCCCGGGACCGAAGGCCTGCTCGCGCTGGCGATCCTGCGCGTGATGGTGGACGAAGGGATGGCGGACCGCCGCTTCGGCGAAGCGGCCGCGTCGGTCGACCTGAAACGCGCCGCGGATGAGACGGGCGTGAGCGTCGAGACGATCAAGCGCGTCGCCAAGGCCTTCGGCCACGCGAAGCCCGGGCTCGCCGTCGGCGGCGGTGTCTCGGTCAGCGGCACCAACGCGACCCAGACCCAGATCGCGATCAATCTTTTGAACGCGGCCGCCGGCAACGTCGGCAAGACGGTCCGGTTCGGCGCCGACTCGGCCTACGGCAAGGTCACGCCGTACGCGGAGGTCGCCAACCTCGCCGGGGCGATGGCCGGCGGTGAGATCGAAGCGCTCATCCTCGGTCCCGGCGTGAACCCAGCGTTCACTTTGCCGTCGGGACTCAAGCTCGCCGATGCGATCCGCAAAGTTCCTCTGGTCGTCAGCTTCGCCAACGTGCCGGACCAGACCAGCGAGCTGGCCCACGTGGTGCTGCCGGACACGCACTGGCTCGAGTCGTGGGGCGACTACTCGCCGCGCGAAGGCGTCGTCGGGTTCTTGCAGCCGACGATGTCGCCGGTGCGCGACTCGCGGCCAATGGGGGACACCCTGCTCCGGATCGGCCGGGCGGCTCTGGGCGTCGAGGAAGGGAAAGGGCCGATTCCGTGGCCGACCTTCGAGCAATATCTAAAGGGCTCTTGGGCCCCACTCGTTAAGGGAGACCTTGAAGGCGCGCTCCGGCGCGGCGGCGTCTTCAGCGACATCGCACCCGCAGCGGTGACCGCGAAGGTCGCCGTGGCCGATTCGACGCCGCCCAAGCTTGCCGGCGACGCTGCCGGATTGACCTTGCTCGCGTACCCGTCGCTCAGGTTCTACGACGGGCGCAGCGCGGTCAGCTCCTGGCTGCAGGAAGCGCCGGACTCGATGACCCAGGCGGTCTGGGACGCCTGGGTCGAGATCTCGACGGACACCGCCAAGAAGCTCGGCGTCGTCCAGGGCGACATGCTCGCGGTGAAGTCGCCGCAAGGCACGCTCGAGCTGCCCGCGTACGTCTCGCCGACGCTTCACCCGTCCGCGGTCGCGATCCCGATGGGACATCGCTATACGCCGTATCAGCGTCCCCGGTACGTTGCCGCGGACACGAAGTCCGTGAATCCGATGGAACTCTTGCCGGCGGTCGCCGATGCGACGTCGGGCGGGCTCGCGTTCATGAGCGTGAAGGTGACGCTGACGAAGCTCGGCACTCGACGCCCGCTCGCCGTGCTCCAGGCGACGCACGACCAGGACCATCGCGAGATCGCGCAGCACGTGGACCTCGGCGCGGCGCGCGAGCAGGCGCTCCGCGGGCGCGCGGCCGAGGAAGCGCATCCCACCCTGTACCCCGATCAGAAATATCCCGGGCCGCGCTGGGGCATGACGATCGACGTCGACGCGTGCGTGGGCTGCCAGGCGTGCGTGGTCTCCTGCCAGGCCGAGAACAACGTTCCCGTCGTCGGCAAGGCGTCGGCGGCCTACGGTCGTCAGCTTCACTGGATGCGTCTGGAGCGCTGGGCCGAAGGCAAGCCCGAACATCCGGCGAACATGTTCCTGCCGATGCTCTGCCAGCACTGCGAGATCGCGCCGTGCGAGCCGGTGTGTCCCGTGTACGCGGCCTACCGCACCGAGGAAGGACTCAACGGCCAGGTCTACAACCGCTGCGTCGGCACGCGGTACTGCGGCAACAACTGCCCCTACCACGTGCGGCGCTTCAACTGGTTCCAGTACGAGTTCCCGGCGCCGCTCGAGGTGCAGCTCAACCCGGACGTGACCGTGCGGCAGCTAGGCGTGATGGAGAAGTGCACGATGTGTGTGCAGCGCATCATCGCGGGTAAGGACCGGGCGCGCGACGACAAGCGCGCGGTCCGCGATGGCGACATCCAGACCGCGTGCCAGCAGACGTGTCCGACCCAGGCCATCACGTTCGGCAACCTCAAGGACGAGGGGAGCAGCGCGACGAAGCTGACGCACTCGCCGCGCGCCTATCACGTCCTCGAGGAGATCGGCACGCGTCCATCGATCACGTATCTGCGCAAGGTCGTGCGCGGCGGACACGCGTGATGAGCGACGGCAGGACTTCGTCGCCGACCTTCGCCGACGTCAACCGCGACGTCCTGCGCACGTTGGAGCCTCCGGGCAACCTCTACTTCGCCTGGATGTGCTTCGTCGCGCTGCTGCTCGCCGGCTTCTTCTTCGCCTGGGCCGGACAGGTCTGGTGGGGCATGGGGATGGCCGGCAAGCGCGTGCCCCAGATGTGGGCGATGTACATCACCACATTCGTGTTCTGGATCGGCATCGGGCACGCCGGCACCTTGATCTCCGCCATCCTCTATCTGTTCCGCGCCCGCTGGCGGACCTCGATCTACCGCGGCGCCGAGGCGATGACGATCTTCGCGGTCATGACGGCGGGCCTCTTTCCGCTGATCCACGCCGGGCGCATGTGGTTCGCGTATTTCCTCTTGCCGTACCCGAACCAGCGCTATCTCTGGCCGAACTTCCGCTCGCCCCTGGTCTGGGACGTCTTCGCGATCTCGACGTACCTGTCGATCAGCACCGTCTTCTTCATCGTCGGGCTCGTCCCGGACATCGCGGCGTTGCGCGATGCCTCGACCGGCTGGCGGCGGCGGATCTTCGCGATGCTGGCGCTCGGCTGGGAGGGATCGGACACGCAGTGGCGCCACTACCGGCGCGCCTACGGGCTCCTGGCCTCGCTCGCGACCCCGCTGGTCCTCTCGGTGCACAGCGTCGTGTCCTGGGACTTCGCGATGGCGCTGGTCCCGGGCTGGCATTCGACGCTCTTCGCGCCGTTCTTCGTCGACGGCGCGATCTTCTCCGGGTTCGCGATGGTGCTGATCCTGATCCTCCCCATGCGGCACTTCTTCCACCTGCATGCGTACGTCACCGAGAAGCACCTGGACATGATGGGGAAGCTCATCCTGGTCACCGGCCTCGTGCTGACCTACTTCTACATCTGCGAGGTGTTCACCTCGCTCTACAGCGGCGAGCACATCGAGAAGGCCTCGCTCTTCTGGAAGGTGACCGCGACCTACGCGTGGGCCCTGTGGACCATGTACTTCTGCAATTGCGTGGCGCCGCTGGTGCTCTTCTGGAAGCGCGCCCGCACGAGCCCGGTCGTGCTCTACGTGGTCTCGATCCTGGTGCTGATCGGGATGTGGTTCGAGCGGTTCAACATCATCGTGCCGTCGCTCGGCCACGACTTCTATCCGTACACCTGGGGCATCTACTATCCGAGCCCGACCGACAGCATGATCGTGATCGGGAGCTTCGCGTTCTTCTTCCTGCTGTTCCTCGGCTTCATCAAGCTGATGCCGTCACTCTCGATCGTCGAGGTGAAGGAGACGATCCCGCCGCCGGTGCGAGACAGGGCTCATGGCCACTGAGACGGTCCTCGGCGTCTTCGCCCACGTGGACACGACCGTGCGCGCCCTCGAGGAATTGCGCGCGCGCGGCTATCACGACCTGACCGTCTACACGCCGCTCCCGGTCCACGAGATCGAGGAAGTGCTCGAGCGCGACCGTCCGGTCAGCCGCGTGCGCCTGTTCACCTTGATCGGCGGGCTCACCGGAATCGCGTCGGCGTTCCTGCTGACGATCTGGAGCTCGCTGGTGTGGGGACTGGTGACCGGCGGCAAGTATCTGCAGCCGGCGGGCGGTTCGATCGTCGGCGCCTCGCTGCCGCCGTTCTTCATCATCGCGTTCGAGATGATGGTGCTCTTCGGCGGGCTCGCGACGGTGATCGGCATGGTCGTCCTTGGCCGGCTGCCGCGGCTCTCCCAGAGCCGCGCCTACGACCCGCGCTTCAGCAACGATCGCTTCGGCGTGGCGGTGCACTGCGCGCCCGAGCGCGCCGCGACTGTCCACGAGCTGCTCCGGACCACGGGAGCGGAAGAAGTGAAATCACGGTGACCGGACCGTCATGAAATATCTCTTCATCCTGACGTTGCTGGTGGTGGGCGTCGCGGCCGGGGCGTGGGGCGCGGCGATCGTGGTCCGCTGGAACGACAACATGACGCACACAGCCCGGATCATGCCGGGCGAGCGGACGACCACGACGCCGACCGGCGTCTTCTCGATGCCGCCCGGCGTGGTGCCGCGGGGCGCAGAAACGATCATCCCCAAGGAGCAGCGCGACGTCGCGGCCAAGCAGCCCAATCCGATCAAGACGTCCGAGGCGTCGATCGCGCTCGGCAAGGAGCGCTACGCAACCTTCTGCGTGCCGTGCCACGGCCCCGAGGGGAAGGGGGGCACGAGTGGACCGGTCGCCACGAAATTCATTCCGACTCCGGACTTGACCAACGGCGAGCTGCAGAAGCAGCGGACCGACGGGTACTGGCACAGCTACATCGTCGTCGGCGGCGCCGTCATGCCCGCCTACGGAGAGGCCATGTCGACGCAGGAGGCGTGGCACATCGTGAACTTCCTGCGCTCGATCGCGCAGAAATGACCGTCTTCTGGGGTCTGGTCGCCGCGCTCGGCGCGGTCGTCTTCCTGGTCAGGGTCAACTCCGGCGACGCTGCCCAGGTCTGGTCGATCTATCTGGTGAACCTCGTCTTCTGGTCGGGCCTGGCTGTGACCGGGCCGGCGATCGCGGGCATGATGCAGGTGACCGAGGCGCGCTGGTCGCCGAGCGTGCGGCGAATCGCGCTGACGACCGCGGGCTTCCTCCCGATCTCGTTCGTGTTGCTGCTGGTGCTCTACGCCGGCCAGACCGTGCTCTATCCGTGGGTGACCAAGCCGATCCCCGCCAAGGCGGCGTGGCTCAACGTGCCGTTCTTCTGGCTGCGCACCTATGTGCTCGCCGCGATCCTCTTCGCGGTGTGCTTCGCCTTCGTGCGGGCGCTCCTGCGCGACGCGATCCCGCCGGAGGATGAGCGCGAGCGTGCGCATCGGAACCGCGTCGCGGTGATCCTGTTGATGCTATGGCTCGTGACGGTCTCGCTCTGGGGCTTCGACCTGATCATGTCGCTGGACCCCAAGTGGTACAGCGGCCTCTTCGGCGGCTACTTCGCGGTGAGCGCGATGTACACGGCGTTCTGCCTGCTGTCGATCCTCACGGTCCGGACCAACGCCCGCGGGCGCGCCTCGATTCCACCGGCGGCGGTGCAGGACGTCGCCAAGCTGCAATTCGCGCTCTCGATCGTCTGGATGTATTTCTTCTGGTCGCAGTACATCGTGATCTGGTACGGCAACGTCCCCGTCGAGACCCGCTTCTTCATCCAGCGCGTCTTCGTGCAGCCGTGGACGACCTTGGCGTGGGTCGTGCTCGTGGTCGGCTGGCTGATCCCGTTCGCGTACCTGCTCAAGCGCCTCACCGGCCGTCCACCGCAGCGGCACGCGCCCCTCGTCGTCGTCGCCGTCTTCGGTCTGGTCGGCGTGTTCCTCGAGCGTGTATTCGTCGTCTTTCCCTCGGTCTCCGCGAGTGCCCGCCTACCATTGACGCTCAGCGACCTCGCGATCACCGCCGGCTTCCTCGCCCTCTTCATCCTGAGCCGCCGCTGGTTCTTCGCCCAGTTCAAGCCCGTCCTCAACCTCCCACACACCGGCCACTAACCAACCGCGCGGCCCACCGCGCGCCCCACACACCGCACGCGCAGTAACCCACCGCGACACGTACGCCGACACGCCCAACGCACGCACGCCCGCGTGCGGCAACACACAAGCAGGCGCACGCGCACAACACTCGCAACCGCACACGTGCACAAATAAAGCAGGAGCTCGACGCGGGTGCGATTGGAAGTGAGCGATGCGCGCCATCGCGCTCCCGACGATGCACGCGCGACAGGTCCCGCACCCGATCGTGCTAAGGAGTCGCCCGTTCGAACGCACGGGTGGCAGGTGAGCTCCAAGCGCAGCGAACGCGGTACGCCATGCGGAGTACGGGCCGAGGTGGGCGTGGGGTGCTCCCCGCGACCTGTGTAGGCACGGCACGTTGCACGACAAGCGCCTGGCGTCGCCGGCAGTGAGGTACGCGCGCAGGTCGCGGGGAGCACCCCACGCCCACCTCGGCCCAGCGCCCCGCGTGACGCAACGCTGAAGCGCCCGAAATCCGGTGAAGTAAGCGGTGTAGTAAAGTACGAGTGTGCTAACGGTAGAGCAAGCCCGCGAAGGCATCATGTCGCGCATAAAGCCGCTGTCAGTAGAGCGGGTAGAGATCATGGCAGCGCTCGGCCGCGTGCTAGCCGAGCCGATCGTGTCGCGAGCGACCATTCCTCCGTGGCCCAACTCGTCGATGGATGGCTACGCGCTGCGCGCTCAAGACACGAACGGCGAGCCCGTCGAGCTGGCCGTCGTCGGCACGATCAGCGCGGGCTCGGTGCCGCCGCGCGCGCTCGGAGCCGGCGAGTCGATGCGCATCTTCACCGGCGCGCCGCTGCCTGAGGGCGCCGACGCCGTCGTCCCGCAGGAGGACGTCGCCGCCGACGGCCGGCGCGTGACGATCCGCGGCCGCATCGACCCCGGCGCCTACGTGCGCCCCGCGGGCGAGGACGTCCGAGTCGGCGACGTCGTCGTGCAGCCCGGCGGCGTGGTCGGCCCCGCCGAGGTCGGGCTCCTGGCGACGCTCGGATACTCGCAGGTGCAGGTGTACCGTCGCCCACGCGTGGCGATTCTCTCGACAGGCAACGAGCTTGCCGACCTCGGCACGCAGCCGGGACCGGCGCAGATCCCGAACACCAATACGTACTCGCTCATGGCGCAGGTCATTGACGCGGGGGGTGAGCCCGTCAATCTGGGCGTCGCGCGCGACCAGCTCGAGGCGATCAACGAGCGCGTTCGCTGGGGCCTCACGACCGCCGATATGCTGGTGACGTCGGCCGGCGTCTCGGTCGGAGAGCTCGATCTCGTCCGCGAGTCGCTCCAGCGCAGCGGCGCCGAGCTGCATCTCTGGCAGGTGTCGATGCGTCCGGGTAAGCCCATCACGTTCGGCACCACGCCGAGCGGCCGGCCGGTTTTCGGCCTGCCGGGCAATCCGGTCTCGGCGATGGTGACGTTCGAGCTCTTCGTGCGCCCCGCGCTGCGCCACATGGCGGGCGCGACGGTCATCGATCGGCCGCGGCTTCGCGCGCGCGCCCTCGAGCCGATCGCAAACCCGGGATCGCGGCGCGGCTATCTGCGCGTCACCCTGACGCCCGACGCTCAGGGCTTCGGCGCGCGGCTCACCGGCGACCAGGGCTCGGCGATCCTTCGCTCGATGGTCCTCGCCGACGGGCTCGCCGTCGTCGCGCCCGACACCACGATCGCGGCCGGCGAGACGGTCGACGTCATCGTGCTGCGCGCGCTCGAGGCGAGATCGCGCTGAGTCGTTGACTTCTTTTTCGGCCGCGTGCTACGGTCGGCACGGATGAGCCGGGGCCTCTGCGTGTTGGCCGCGCTGGCGATCTTCGCTGGCGGCTGCGCGAGTCGGCGTGCGGTTGACCGACTCGAATCCGACGTTGGTCGGCTCCGCTCGGAGCTGGCCGAGATGCGTCTGGCCCAGCAAGTCACCTCTCGCGACATCGCGACGGTCAACTCGCAGCTGCAGGGTCTCGACATCAAGTCGCTCGGCGACAACGTCGCGCAGCTGAGCCGGCGCGCCGACGCGGCCGAGGCCGCGCTGGTCGCGACGCAGGCGAAGATCGGAGCACTCGCAAGCCAGCCCGCGCCAGCGACCCCGTCGAGTCACGCGATTGCGGCCGTCCCGTCGCCGCTGCCGCCATCTGTCGCGCCGACGCCGCCGGATCCAGCCGTGATGTCGCAGGCGCAGGCGCCGCAGCCCCCGGCGCCTGCCGCAGGAGCGCCGCCGTCAGCTGCCGCGCCACCGCCGCCGGCGGTGATGTCGCCGGCCCCCGCGCTGGCTCCGGCGGCGCCACCGATGTCGGCGGCCGAGCGTCCCCGAGTCGCACCGCCCCCCGCGCCGACGCCGCCCGCCGCGTCGGCGCCAACGCCTGCGCCCAACATCGCCCGGGCCCCGACGCCGCAGGCGATCGCGCCGCCGATGACGCTACCGAGCCCGGCACAAGCCAAACCGGCGCCGAAGGCGAGCGGCAATCCGGATCAGGAGTACGCAGCCGCGCTCGCGACCTACCGTGCGCGCGAGCACGGACAGGCCGTGCTCGATTTCGTCGACTTCATCGCGAAGTATCCCAAGCACCCGCTCGCCGGGAACGCGCAATACTGGATCGGCGAAGCATACTGGGCGCAGCGCGACTACCGGCAGGCGCTCGTCGAGTTCGAAAAGGTGTTCGAGCACGGGCCCGCGAAGACGCCGGACGCGCTCTTGAAGATCGGTCTCTGCCACCTTCGCTTGAATGACATGCCGCGCGCCCAGAAGGCCTGGCAGCGCGTCGTCAACGACTATCCGAAGTCCGAGCCGGCCGCGATGGCGCGCTCGCTGCTCGCGACCCACTCGTCCGCCAGCCGGTAAGCTCGCCGCCGTATCCGTTCTGGCTCTCTGGCGGTTCTGGCCGCTTCGCTATACTGCGAATCCGCGGCGGGATCCTGAGCATCTCAACGTCCCTCAGCGCGCCCCGGCCGGCGGGGTCCCAGCCCCGAGGCGGCCCGCGGCGCGCGCGACCCGACACGATGATTGAGCTGCGACTCGGAGACATCGGTTATCCAGCACTGCTGGGCGCGATGCCGTCGGCGCCCGCGCTATTCGTGCGCGGCGCGCTCACGGATGATGACGCGCTCGCGGTCGCGATCGTGGGCTCGCGCCACGCGACGCCGTACGGCATCGCCGCCGCGGAGCGCCTCGCGTCCGACCTCGCTGCGCGCGGCGTCACGATCGTCAGCGGGCTCGCGCGAGGCATCGACACCGCGGCGCACCGGAGCGCCCTGGCGGCGGGTGGGCGCACGATCGCCGTGCTGGGCTGCGGGATCGACCTCGTCTATCCACCCGAGAACGCGCCGCTCGCGCGCGCGATCGAAGCGCGCGGCGCGATCGTGTCGCAGTTCCCGCCGGGCATGCCGGCGCTGGCGGGCCACTTTCCCGCGCGCAACCGCACGCTCGCCGGCCTGGCGCTCGGCGTCGTCGTGGTGGAGGCCGCCGAGCGCAGCGGCGCCTTGATCACCGCGGGATTCGCCGGCGATCTCGGGCGCGAAACCTACGCCGTTCCTGGCCGAATCACGTCGCCGACGAGCGCCGGTACCAATCGCCTCATACAGGACGGTGCTAAACTCGTTACATGCTGGCAGGACATCGTGTCAGAATTGCCAGAGCAGTGGCGCCGCGCCGTACGCGGGTTGTCGGCGCCGTCGGGCGAGTCGCACGCGCCCGACAAAGGGAGTGATGAGGGTCGCATGCTGAAATTTTTGGCTCCTGACGAGCCGCAACACATCGAGCAGCTGATCTCGCGCGCCGGGTTCGCGCCCGAGCGAGCGGCGGCGCTGCTCGTGACCCTCGAGCTGGGCGGATGGGCCCGGCAGCTTGCGGGACAGCGGTGGGTCTCGCTCGAGACGCGCGCGAGGAGAACGTAGGTGGCGGTGAAACGGTCGTTGGTCGTCGTGGAGTCACCCACGAAGGTCAAGACGATCCAGAAGTATCTGTCCTCGAAGTACATCGTCAAGGCTTCGATGGGCCACGTGCGGGACTTGCCGAAGTCTCAGCTCGGCGTCGACCCCAAGAAGAACTTCAAGCCGAAGTACGTCGTCTCGCCGGCCAAGAAGAAGGTCCTCGACGACCTGAAGAAGGCCGCCGAGAAGGTCGACGCACTGTACGTCGCGACCGACCCCGACCGCGAGGGCGAGGCGATCGGCTGGCATCTCGCCGAAGAGCTCGACGTCGCCAAGAAGAACGTCTACCGCATCACGTTCAACGAGATCACCGAGCGTGCAGTCAAGGCCGCCTTCACTCAGCCGGGCAAGATCGATCTGAAGAAGGTCGACGCTCAGCAGGCGCGGCGCGTGCTCGATCGGCTCGTGGGCTACAGCCTCTCGCCGCTGCTCTGGGAGAAGGTGCAGCGCGGGCTCTCGGCCGGGCGCGTGCAGTCCGTGGCGGTCAGGCTGATCGTCGACCGCGAGCGCGAGATCCAGGCGTTCGTCCCGGTCGAGTACTGGTCGCTCCACGCCAAGCTCAAGGCGCAGCGGCCGCCCGAGTTCGTGGCCACCCTGAGGGAGGTCGCGGGCGAGAAGGCATCGCTCGGCAACGAAGAGACGACCCGGGCGCTGATGGCCTCGCTCGATGGCGCGCGCTTCGTCGTCAAGTCGGTCACGCGCGGCGAGCGCCGCCGTAACCCGGCGCCGCCGTTCATCACCTCGACCTTGCAGCAGGAAGCCGGCAAGAAGCTCGGCTTCACGGCGCGCAAAACCATGACGATCGCCCAGCAGCTCTATGAGGGCATCGATCTCGGTTCGGAGGGCGCCGAGGGCCTCATCACTTATATGAGGACGGACTCGGTCCGGGTCGCGCGTGAGGCGCAGGCAGCCGCGCGCGGGTGGGTCATCGCGCGCATCGGCGAGGAGTACGTGCCCGAGGCGCCGCCGACCTACCGGTCGCGCGGGAGCGCCCAGGAAGCGCACGAGGCAATCCGCCCGTCAGAGCTCAGGAACGAGCCGCGAGCCGTCGAGCAGTTCCTGTCGCCGGACCAGATGAAGCTCTACCGGCTCATCTGGGAGCGCTTCTTGGGCAGCCAGATGATGCCGGCCGTCTACGACACCGTGGCCGCCGACATCGAGGCCGGCCAGTGCATCTTCCGGGCGCAGGGCGCCACGCTCAAGTTCAAAGGCTTCACGGCCGTCTACGAGGAGAGCCGAGAAGAGGGTGACCCCCAGCCCGAGCAGGAGCAGGAGGGCGCGGTCCCACTGCTCGAGGAAGGCGAAGTGTTGACCTTGCTCGAGCTCGACCCCAAGCAGCACTTCACGCAGCCGCCGCCGCGCTTCACCGAGGCCTCGCTGATCAAGTCGCTGGAAGAGCTCGGGATCGGCCGTCCGTCGACCTACGCGTCGATCCTGGGCACGATCATCAACGATCGCGGCTACGTGCACCGCGAGCGGCGCACCTTGTCGCCGACCGAGCTCGGCATGGCCGTGACCGACAAGCTGATCCCGTACTTCCAGGACATCATGAACGTCGAGTTCACCGCGCAGATGGAGGACAACCTCGACAAGATCGAGGAAGGCCAGCGCAAGTGGGTCGACACGGTCCGCGAGTTCTACGAGCCCTTCAAGCGCGACCTGGCGCGAGCCAAGCGCGAGATGCAGAGCGAGAAGGTCGGCGCGCCCACCGGCGAGACGTGCCCGGAGTGCGGTAGCGAGCTCCTGGAGAAGCGCGGGCGGTTCGGCAAGTTCCTGGCCTGCTCGTCGTACCCCGACTGCCGCTACACGCGCAACCTGGACGGCAGCGGCCGCGCCGAGGACGAGCCCGCAAACGAGAATTGCCCGACGTGCAGCAAGCCGATGGTCATCAAGCACGGGCGCTTCGGGAAGTTCATCGCATGCTCCGGCTATCCGGAGTGCAAGACGACCAAGCCGGTCACCCTGGGCATCGCGTGCCCGGAGCCGGGCTGCACCGGACAGCTCGTCGAGCGGCGCTCGCGCAAGGGGCGGAACTTCTACGGCTGCTCCGCGTATCCGAACTGCAAGTTCGTGGTCTGGCGCCGGCCGGTCAACGAGCCGTGCCCGAAGTGCGGGGCCGCGTTCGTCACCGAGCGCGTGCTCAAGAATCGAACCGTCCGCAGCTGCGCCCGCGAAGGTTGCGATTTCGAGCGGGAGGTCGAGCTCCCGGTGGCATGAAGGATTCGCTGACCGCGTTCTTCCGCCACCTCTCCACCGAGAAGGACGCCTCGCCCCACACGCTGCGAAGCTATCGGACCGACCTCCTGGAGTTCGCCAAGTACGCCGGGGAGGGCGATCCGTCGACCTGGGTGGACGGCGTCGACACGCGCACCATCCGCGGCTATCTCGCCCATCTGCACGGTCGCGGGCTCGACGCGACGACGATCGCGCGCAAGCTCGCGGCGGTGCGAAGCTGGTTCCGGTTCCTGGTCCGGCGCGGCGTCCTCGAGCGGAACGTCGCCCGCGACGTGAGGGGCCCGCGCCCGCCGAAGAAGCTGGTCTCGTTCCTGCCGATCGACGAGGCCGTCGCGCTCATGGACGCCAAGGCGGGGGACCGCACCGCGCGCGCCCGCGACACGGCAGTGCTCGAGCTTCTCTACGCGACCGGACTACGCGTGTCCGAGCTGTCCTCACTGGACCTCGACGATCTCGATCGCTCTCAGCGGACCGTGCGCGTCCTCGGCAAGGGCCGGAAGGAGCGCATCGTGCCGTACGGCAGCCGCGCCGCGAGCGCGCTCGGCACCTATCTGGCCGGCCGAGGCACCGGCGCTGGCGCGCTCTTCGCCAACCGACGCGGCGGGCGCCTCACGGTGAGGACGCTGCACACGATCGTGCGGCGGAGCGCGGCGGCCAGTGGAATCACTCGGCGCGTGAGCCCGCACACGCTGCGCCACACGTTCGCGACCCATCTGCTCGACGCCGGGGCCGATCTTCGCGTGATCCAGGAGCTCCTGGGACACAGCCGGCTGTCGACGACTCAGCGCTACACACACGTGGGCGCCGAACAGCTCATGCGCGTGTACGACGCCGCTCATCCGCGCGCCCGCGCGAAATGACCTTGGGCCGGTCCGACGTGCGCGGGCACACCGCGCGTTTTTCTGGCACTCTCGGGTAGAGCGCGCCCCATGATTCCACTCGAACGCATCCACTCGACGACGGTCGTTGCGGTTCGCCACCGCGGTCAGGTGGCCGTCGCCGGAGACGGGCAGGTCTCGATCGGCAACACGATCGTCAAGGCCGGCGCCCGCAAGGTACGCAAGCTCTATGGCGACCGCGTCGTCGCCGGCTTCGCCGGCGCAGCTGCCGACGCGTTCACCCTCTTTGCGCGGTTCGAGGCCAAGCTCGAGGAGCATCGGGGTAACCTCTCGCGCGCGGCGGTCGAGCTGGCCAAGGACTGGCGCTCCGACCGCGTGCTGCGGCGGCTCGAGGCGCTTCTGGCTGTGGCGGACCGCGAGCACTCGTTCATCGTCTCCGGCACCGGCGACGTGATCGAGCCCGACGACGGCTTGATCGGCATCGGCTCCGGCGGCCCTTACGCGCTGGCCGCCGCTCGCGCGCTGATCGCCAACTCCGACCTCGACGCCAAAGCGATCGCGACCGAGGCAATGCGCGTCGCCGCCACCATCTGCGTCTTCACCAACGACCATCTGACGGTCGAAGTCCTGTGAAAAGAAGTCCGTGAAGCCCGAGAGTCCTCTGAAGCCGGGCCACGGAACATCTTCGAGAAGATCGGGCGTGCGGAGCCACGCCGCACCTATCTCAGGCCACCCTCGGTCCAAGCCGGCCTCACGGACCCCGCTACAACAGAGCCGGCTCGCGTCTCAGGGTTGTCCGCAGGTGCGGAGCCGGGTCGCGTCTCAGGGTTGTCCGCAAGTGCGGAGCCGGGTCGCTCCTGTATCAGGCCACCCTCGGTCCAAGCCGGCCTCAAGGTACCCGCTACAATGAACACAAACCTCACGCTGACCCCCGCGCAGATCGTCGCCGAGCTCGACCGCTACATCGTCGGTCAGGAGAAAGCCAAGCGCGCGGTCGCCATCGCGCTGCGCAACCGGTGGCGGCGGCAGAACGTACCGGCCGAGCTGCGCGACGAGGTCGCGCCGAAGAACATCATCATGATCGGCCCAACCGGCGTCGGGAAGACCGAGGTCGCCCGCCGGCTGGCCAAGCTGTCGCAGGCGCCGTTCCTGAAGGTCGAAGCGTCGAAATACACCGAGGTCGGCTACGTCGGCCGCGACGTCGAGTCGATGATCCGCGACCTCACCGAGCTCTCGGTGAACATGGTCAAGGCCGAGATGACCGCGCGTGTGCAGGAGCGGGCCGAGCAGCTCGCAGAAGACCGGCTGCTCGACGTGCTGCTTCCGCGGCGCACGGAGCAGTACTCGTCGAGCTCGCTCGAGGAAGTCACGCCGGACGCCTCGCGCGAGACTACCAAGGACAAGCTCCGTCAGCAGCTCCGGGCCGGTAAGCTGGACGACCGGCTGGTCGAGCTCGAGATGCAGCAGCAGACACTGCCGATGATCGAGGTGCTGTCGGGCCAGGGCATGGAGGAGATGGGCATCCATCTCAAGGACATGCTCTCGAACATCATGCCGAGCCGGACCAAGCGCCGGAAGGTGCGGGTCGCCGAGGCGCGCCGGCTCCTGGCTCAAGAAGAAGCCCAGAAGCTCGTGGACATGGACGAGGCCGTCTCGCAGGCCATCCGGCGCGCCGAGAACTCGGGCATCGTGTTCCTGGACGAGCTCGACAAGGTCGCCGGGCGGGAGGGGGGCCATGGTCCGGATGTGAGCCGTGAGGGGGTCCAGCGCGACCTCCTGCCGATCGTCGAGGGCTCGTCGGTCACGACGAAGTACGGGGTGGTCCGGACCGATCACATCCTGTTCATCGCCGCCGGCGCCTTCCACATCGCCAAGCCGTCCGATCTGATTCCGGAGCTCCAGGGGCGGTTTCCGATTCGCGTCGAGCTCGACCCCTTGACGAGGGACGATTTCGTCCGCATTCTTACCGAGCCTCGGAACGCCTTGATCACGCAGTATGTGGAGCTCCTGAAGACCGAGCAGGTGACCCTCCGGTTCGCGCCGGAGGCGGTGGAGGCGATCGCGGAGATCGCGATGCAGGTGAACGCGAGCACGGAGAACATCGGCGCCCGGCGCCTGTACACGGTGATGGAGAAGCTTCTCGAGCAGATCTCGTTCGACGCGCCGGATCTGCCGGGTAAGGAGCTGACCATCGACGCGGGGTACGTCCGCGGCCGGCTCAGCGACATCACCCGGGATCAGGACCTGTCGAGGTACATCCTGTGACCGCGCACGACCCGCGGCGGGTCGAGATCCTCCTCGAGGCCCTTCCTTATATCCGTGAGTTCCACGGCAAGACCATCGTCATCAAGTACGGCGGCGCCGCGATGGAGCGGGCCGACCTCAAGGACTCGTTTGCCCGGGAAGTGGTCTATCTGCGGTACGTCGGCATCAATCCCGTCATCGTCCACGGCGGCGGCCCACAGATCGGCGCCCTGATGAAGCGGCTCGGCAAGGAGCCCCGCTTCGTCGGGGGAATGCGGGTGACCGACCAGGAAACGATCGAGATCGTCGAGATGGTCCTGGTCGGCAAGATCAACAAGGAGATCGTCGCCCGCATCAACCACCATGGGGGCGGCGGGCAGGCGATCGGCCTTTCCGGAAAGGACGCCGGCCTTCTTCGGGCGCGACGCCGGGCACATCGGCTGCCGACCGGTGAAGAGGTCGACATCGGCCTAGTCGGCGAGGTGGAGGCGGTCAACACCGAGGCCATCCGCAAGCTCACCGCAGACGGGTTCATCCCGGTGATTGCTCCGGTCGGCGTGGGCAGCGGCGGCGAGACGTACAACATCAACGCTGATCTGGTTGCCGGCGACATCGCGGCGGCGCTCGGCGCCGAGAAGCTCATCCACCTGACCGACGTCGAGGGGATCCTCGACGCCGACCGCAAGCTCGTGAGCACCCTGGCCCGAAAGGATGCGGAGCGGTTCGTAAAGGACGGTGTCATCGACGGCGGGATGCTGCCGAAGGTCGAATCGTCCCTACGCGCGCTGGAAGGCGGCACCGCCAAGGCCCACATCATCGACGGCAGCCGTCCACACGCGATCGTGCTGGAGCTCTTCACCCGCGAAGGTATCGGAACCGAAATCGTTCTGTGAGGTCGAGCCCGATGGATACCAAGACACTCCTGGAGTGGTCGGCAAAGTATCACACCCCGAACTACGGCGCCCGGGCGCCCATCGTGCTCGTGCGCGGCGACGGCGTCCGCGTGTGGGACTCCGAGGGGCGCGAGTATCTCGATTTCGGCGCGGGCATCGCCGTGACCTCGCTGGGCCACTGCCATCCGCGCGTCACCGGCGCCATCCAGGAGGCGGCAGCGACCCTGCTGCACGTCTCCAACCTGTATCACTCGGCACCCCAGATTCATTTGGCGAAGCTCTTGATCGAGCACTCGTTCGCCGACCGCGTGTTCTTCTCGAACTCCGGCGCCGAGGCCAACGAGGCCGCGCTCAAGCTCGCCCGCAAGTACGCCCGCGAGCGGATCTCGTCCGACCGGTACGAGTTCGTCGCCACGCGCAACTCGTTCCACGGACGCACCTTCGCGACCGTCGCGGCCACCGGCCAGGAGAAGTACCACCACGGCTTCGAGCCGCTGGTGCCGGGCTTCAAGCACGTCGCGTACAACGATCTGCGGGCGATGGAGCGCGCGATCGACAATCGCACCGCCGGCGTGATCATCGAGTGCGTGCAGGGCGAGGGCGGCGTCAACATCGGCGAGGAAGACTATCTGCGCGGGCTGCGCAAGCTCTGCGATCAGTCAGGTGCGCTCCTCATCGTCGACGAGATCCAGACGGGCGTGGCCCGCACCGGGCGGCTCTGGTGCTACGAGCACTACGGCATCGAGCCCGACATCATGACCCTGGCCAAGGCCCTCGCCAACGGCGTCCCGATCGGCGCGATGCTGACGCGCGAGGAGATCGCGAGCGTCCTCGTGGCCGGCACCCACGGCTCGACGTTCGGCGGCACGCCGTTCATCACGTCCGTCGCGCTGGCGACGCTCACGACGATCCTCGACGGCAAGCTGTGGGAGCGCGCCGCGCGCATGGGCCGCTATCTGACGGACGGGCTCCGCGCCATCCAGGCCTCCAACCCCGCGGTGAAGGCCGTGCGCGGCAAGGGGCTCCTGATCGGCGCCGAGCTCGGCGGGCCCGTCGGACCGGTCGTCGACGCGTGCCGCGAGGCCGGGTTGCTCGTCCTGTCGGCCGGCGAGCGCGTGCTGCGGCTGACGCCGCCCTTGGTCGTCGAGGAGCGCGACTGCGATCGCGCGCTGGGGATCATCGGCGCCGCCGTCGGGCGCGCCTGACGATGCGGCACTTCATCTCCGCCGCCGACCTGACGCGCGACGCCGCGCTCGGGCTCTTCAACCTCGCCGCCGAGCTCAAGCAGCGTCGCAAGGCCGGAAACGCCTCCGTGCCCTTGGCTGGCAAAACGTGGGCGCTGATCTTCGAGAAACCGTCGCTCAGGACCCGCGTCACTTTCGAGGTGGGTTTGATCCAGCTCGGGGGACGTGCGGTGCATCTCGACGGCCGCGAGATTGGTCTGGGTACCCGCGAGTCGGTACCAGACGTCGCGCGGAATCTCTCGTTGTGGGTGGACGGCATCATGGCAAGGGTCTACGCGCATTCCACGATCACCGGGCTCGCCCGGAACGCGGCGGTGCCCGTCATCAACGGTCTGTCGGACCTGGAGCACCCGTGCCAGGCGCTAGCGGACTTCTTCACCTTGTGGGAGCGCGGTCTCGACTTCGCGCGATTGCGGCTGGCGTGGATCGGTGACGGCAACAATGTCTGCCACTCGGTGATACTCCTCGGCGCGCTGCTGGGCGCGGCGATCGTCGTCGCGTGTCCGCCCGGATACGAGCCCGACGCGGGGATCGTCGCCACCGCGCGCCGGCTCGGCGGCCGAGTCGAAATCACCGAAGATGCGCGCGCGGCGGCGACCGCCGCCGACGTGCTCTACACCGACGTGTGGACGAGCATGGGGCAGGAGGCGGAGCACGAGCGTCGCCTGGAGGCCTTCAGCCGCTACCAGATCAACGACACGCTCGTCGGCTTCGCCAAGTCGTCCGCGCTCGTGATGCACTGCCTGCCGGCCCATCGCGGCGAGGAGATCACCGACACCGTGCTCGACAGCAAGCGCAGCATCGTCCTGGAGCAGGCCGAGAATCGCCTGCACGCGCAGAAGGCCGTCATGCTGCAGCTCCTGAGAGGCTCGCTCGATGACGCCTGATCCCAAGCGCGTCGTCCTGGCGTATTCGGGCGGCCTCGACACGTCGGTCATCCTGCGCTGGCTCATCGAGCGCTATCGGTGCGAGGTCGTCGCGTTCTGCGCGGATCTCGGCCAGGGCGAAGAGCTGATCCCCATCCGGGACAAGGCGACGCGGACCGGCGCCGTCGCCGTCCACATCGTCGACCTGCGCGAGGAGTTCGTCCGCGACTTCATCTTTCCGATGCTGCGCGCCAACGCGGTGTACGAGGGCTCGTACCTGCTCGGCACGTCGATCGCGCGGCCGCTGATCGCGCGGTCCCAGGTCGAGGTGGCAGCGAAGGAAGGCGCCGACGCGGTCGCCCACGGGGCCACCGGCAAGGGCAACGACCAGGTGCGCTTCGAGCTGACGTACGCGGCGCTCGCGCCGCAGCTGCGGGTGATCGCGCCCTGGCGCGAATGGGAGCTCAACTCGCGGACCTCGCTGATCGAGTTCGCCAAGCGCCACGACATCCCGGTGCCGGTCACGGTGGAACGGCCCTACAGCACCGACAGAAATCTGTTCCACATCTCGTACGAGGGTGGGGTGCTCGAGGACCCGTGGGCCGAGCCGCCCGCGAAGATGTTCCAGCTCACCAACGATCCCGAGGCCGCGCCCGACGTGCCGGTCGCGATCGAGATCGGGTTCGAGCGCGGCGACCCCGTGTCGGTCGATGGGGAGCGCCTGGGCCCGGTGGCGCTGCTCACGCGCCTCAACCGCTTGGGCGGCGAGCACGGTGTGGGGCGGGTCGATCTCGTCGAGAACCGGTTCGTCGGGATGAAGTCCCGCGGGGTCTACGAGACGCCGGGCGGGACGATCCTGCACGTCGCGCGGCGCGCGCTCGAGTCGATCACGCTCGACCGCGAGGTGCTCCACCTGCGCGACTCGCTCGTGCCCCGCTACGCCGAGATGATCTACTACGGCTTCTGGTTCTCGCCCGAGCGCCAGATGCTCCAGTCGCTCGTTGACGAATGCGCCCGCGACGTCTCCGGCACCGTGCGTCTTCGGCTCTACAAGGGCAACGTGACCGTCGCCGGCCGGCGATCCCCGCGCTCGCTCTACCGGACCGACTTCGCCACGTTCGAGGCCGACTCGGTCTATCGCCAGCGCGACGCCGAGGGCTTCATCAACCTGAACGCGCTCCGGCTCAAGATCCGCGCGCTCCGCGACCGCAACGCCTGACCCGTGCGGATCGACGTCGCGCCGACAGCCGATGCGGTTGTCCAGGCCGACCTGGGGGGCGTGACGGCGCTGGTGATCGACGTCCTCCGCGCCTCGACGACGATCATCACCGCGCTCTCGAACGGGTGCGCCGCGATCGTGCCGGTCGCCGATCCGCAGGACGCGCGGCGGCGCGCCGCTGAAGCGGGCAACGGCACCGCGCTGGTGGCCGGCGAGCGCCGTGGCGAGCCGATCCCGGGCTTCGATCTCGGCAACTCGCCGGTCGAGTTCCTGAGCCCGCACGTGCGGGGCAAGACCGTGTACTTCACGACCAGCAACGGGACCCGCGCCTTGCTGGCCTCACGCGCCGCCGCGACGATCGGCATCGCCGCGCTCCTCAACGCGACCGCCGCGGCCGCGTGGGCGATCGAGGCCGGCCGCGACGTGACCATCGTCTGCTCCGGCTCGCACGGGCGGCACTCGCTCGAGGACTGGACCTGCGGCGGGCTCGTCGTCGCGCGCATCCTGACCGCGGTGCCCGACGCGGCGCTCACCGACGCGGCCCGCGACGCGCTGGAGACGGGCCGGCGCTACGGCGCGGACGTCGTGCGGCTCAAGCACGACGCGCCCTGGGCGCGCCGCCTCATCGCCGCGGGCCGGGCCGCGGACGTCGACGCGTGCCTGCGTCTGGATACCACCACGCTCGTGCCGCGCTACGTGCCCAAGTTTGACAAGATCGTGGCCGACCACACATAATGGGCACGCGCATTCGTACCCGCGACGGAGCTCCAGCGTGAACTTGCCCATCGGCCTGACTCTGACGCGCATCGTGGCGGTGCCGCTGCTGATCGTGTTCCTCATCTCATCGTCCCGCGTGCACGCGGTGATCGCGGCGGCGATCTTCATCCTGGCGGCCATCACCGACTGGGCGGACGGGATGCTCGCCCGTCGGCGCAATCAGGTGACGACCCTCGGAACCCTGCTCGATCCGATCGCCGACAAGCTCTTGGTGGCGGCCGCGCTGGTGTCGCTCCTCGCCATCGACAAGATCGACGCGTGGATGGTCGTGGTCATCATCGGGCGCGAGCTGGCCGTCACGGGCCTGCGCGCGGTCGCGGCATCCGTCGGCGTGATCGTGCCGGCGTCGCGGCTGGCCAAGTGGAAGACGGTGAGCCAGTACGTCGCGATCACGATGCTGATCATCGAGAAGGGATTTGCCCCTCCGGGATTCCACTACGCGGCGACCGCGACGTTGTGGGTCGCGCTCGGTCTCACAATCGTCTCGGCCGTCGACTACTTCTATCGCTTCTTCCGGAAGGCCGACTACCGAGCGATCGTGCCGGGCGAAGAACGCTGGTCGTGAGCGCGATCCTCGCGATCGGCGCCGCCTACCTGATCGGCGCGGTGCCGATCGGCTATCTCATCGGCCGCGCCTTCGGGGTGGCCGACATTCGCCGTCACGGCAGCGGAACCATCGGCGCCACCAACGTGCTGCGCACGGCCGGCTGGCTTCCGGCGATCTTGACGCTCCTGGGAGACGTCGCGAAGGGCTACGTCGCGGTCGTCGCCGGCGCCGCGCTCGGCGCGCGGGCGTCCGGCGCCGACACGGGTCTGGTCGCCGCCGCGGCGGTGGCCGCGGTCGTCGGCAACTGCTGGTCGATCTTCCTCGGCTTCCGGGGCGGCAAGGGCGTTGCGACGGGCCTGGGCGCGCTGCTCCGGATCGTGCCCTTGGCCGTGCTGCCGGCCGCGCTCGTGTGGCTCCTCGTCACCGTCAGCTTCCGCTACGTGTCGCTCGGCTCCATCCTCGCGGCAGGCTGCGTCCCGCTCGGCGCGCTGCTGCTCGGCGCCCCGACACCGTACGTGCTGGCCGCGTTCGCGATCGGCGCGATCGTCGTCGCGCGGCATCACGCGAACATCGCCCGGCTGTTCGCCGGCCTCGAGCCGAAGCTCGGCCAGCGGCGCTCGGCGTGAGCATCGCCGTCATCGGCGGGGGAAGCTGGGGCACGGCGCTGGCGATCCATGTCGCGCGCGCGGGCGGCGCGGTGCGGCTCTGGGCGCGCGAGCGCGAGGTCGTCGAGGGCATCCGCACGCAGCGCCGGAGCCCGTGGTATCTCGCTGACATCGACGTGCCCTCCGGCGTCGAGCCGACGGACGATCTGGACGAGGCGCTCCACGGCGCGACGCTCGTGATCATCGTGATCCCGTCTGAGTTCGTCGCGGCGACCTTGAAAACGTTCCCGTCGATCCCGGCCGACGTGCCGATCCTGTCGGCGACAAAGGGTCTCGACCCCGAGCGCCACCTGCGGATGAGCGAGGTGATCGCCGAGCGCTTCCCCGAGGCGCGCGTCGCAGTACTGTCCGGGCCGACATTCGCGCGCGAGGTCGCCCTGGCGCGTCCGACCGCGGCGGTCATCGCCACGCGCGACGACACGCTGGCCGCCGCGCTCCAGCGGCGGCTCGGGACGCGCGAGCTCCGCCTCTATGCTAACCACGACGTGGTCGGTGTCGAGGTCGGCGGCGCGCTGAAGAACGTGATGGCGATCGCGACCGGCATCGCCGACGGCCTCGGGCTCGGCGAGAACGCGCGCGCCGCGCTCGTCACGCGCGGCCTGGCCGAGATGACGCGACTCGCGGTCGCGCTCGGCGCGATCTCCGGGACCATGGCCGGCTTGGCCGGCCTCGGCGATCTCGTGCTCACGTGCACCGGCAGTCTCTCGCGGAACCGTCAGCTCGGCATGGCGCTCGCGAAGGGCGGAACCGCCGCGGCGGTCGAGCGCGAGACGCGGATGATCGCCGAAGGCGCCCGCACGGTGGTATCGGCGCTGGCGCTCGCCCGGCGCTATTCGGTGACTTTGCCGATCTGCCACGAAGTTGGCGCGGTGCTCTTCGATGGCAAGCCGCCCGCGGACGCGCTGACGTCGTTGCTCGAGCGGCCGGTGAAGCGCGAGGACCGCTAGCCCCGATGCCCGAGCTCCGGAAGGATCCGGTCGTCGGGCGCTGGGTCATCATCGCGACCGAGCGGGCGCGCCGGCCGTCGGACTTCGTCACCGAGCCCGTGCGCCCGCGGGCGACGACGTGCGCGTTCTGCGAGGGCCACGAGCAGCAGACTCCGCAGGAGGTGCTCGCTGGACGTGCGCCCGACAGCCTGCCAAACACCCCGGGCTGGACGTATCGCGTCGTGCCGAACAAGTTCCCGGCGCTGCGCATCGAGGGCGAGCTGGAGCCCTCGGGCGAAGGCCTGTTCGACCGGATGAACGGCGTCGGCGCCCACGAGGTCGTCATCGAGACGCCGCGGCACGACGCCTCGCTGGCCGGGCTCTCGGTCGACGCCGTCACCGATGTGCTGCTGGCGTACCGCGAGCGCATGGTAGACCTCAAGAAGGACCCGCGCTTCGCGTACGTGCTCGTGTTCAAGAACCACGGCGAGGCGGCCGGCGCCTCGCTCGAGCATCCGCACTCGCAGCTCATCGCGACGCCGATCATCCCGATCATGGTGTCCGAAGAGCTGGCCGGCTCGGCCCAGTACTACGACCTCAAGGAGCGCTGCGTCTGGTGCGACATGGTCCGCCAGGAGCGGCGGGGCCGGGGCCGGCTGGTGCTGGAGTCCCCCGAGTTCGTCGCGCTGGCGCCGTTCGCGCCGCGGTTTCCCTTCGAGACCTGGATCCTGCCCACGCGTCACCGCGCCGCGTTCGAGGAGTCGACGGAGGAGGAGCTGCGCGGGGTGGCCGAGACCCTCGGTGAGGTGCTGCGACGCATGGATCAGGTGCTCGGGGAGCCGCCGTTCAACTTCATGCTCCACACGGCGCCGTTCCGCGAGGCTCAGCTGGAGTCGTTCCACTGGCATCTCGAGGTGATTCCGAAGCTCACGCGGGTGGCCGGGTTCGAGTGGGGGAGCGGCTTCTTCATCAATCCGGTTCCACCCGAGGCCGCCGCCGAGGCTCTCCGGGCGGGTACGAACCGATCGTGATACCATCGTGCGCTGTGGCGCGGGAATAGCTCAGTGGTAGAGCACGACCTTGCCAAGGTCGGGGTCGCGGGTTCGAATCCCGTTTCCCGCTCCAGTCTAAATTACCGGCTCCCTCCATCGGGGCGGCGTAGCCAAGTGGCTAAGGCGGAGGTCTGCAAAACCTCTACTCCGCGGTTCGAATCCGCGCGCCGCCTCCATGTCTTCTCCATCACCCTCGACACCACGACGATCTCCGGAGACCGTTCATGGCCGAGCTGATCAAGCGGATGGGTCCGCCGAAAGCGACCGACCTCAAGGGTGACGAGTTCACGTGGACCATTCAGCTCAGCGCCGCGCCGTCGCGCGAGTGGTCGCGGCTCTTCTCGGAGCCCGCTGAGTCGACCGTGCTCTGTCATCCCAGGCGGCTGGGCATGATGCACCAGGCCATCGTCTTCAAATCCGACGAGGGGCATTTGCCGACCTGGGTGCAATACATCGACAAGTGGATCGGCGGCGCGAACAAGGGCATGGAGGAGCAGGAAGACGCCGAGAGGCAGCGCAAGGCCGCGGCGCTCGCCGAGGAGGAAGCCCGGCAGAAGCGCATCCGCGAGGTGAACGAGAAGGTGAGGAATCTCTGAGTGGGGGCGTGGCGAAACGGCAACCGCTGAAGGCTTAAAACCTTCTGTCCCCACGAGGGACTTGCAGGTTCGAATCCTGCCGCCCCTACCAACGGCCCCACACATCCTCAACGCCGTCGCGTACAGCTACTTGCTCGGAATGTAATCTCGGCGATGGCTTGCATTTCCCATTCGCGTCGAACTTATCGTCTCGAGATCTCGCTACACCAACGTCAAACGTCCACGATCGAGCGCGTTGCGTGTGCGATCACCGCGCTGCGCCCGGGACGACCGGTTGGGTTTCGTCGGCGTGGCGCGGTGATGATCGTCAACGCCTACGCCAACGCGTGGCCGACACTGTTCCCGCAACACGGGAGAGGATCGAAACACACGCGCGATCGTTCTGGAGCGCTGGCAGCAGGACATCGTCGAACAGCATCCCGTGGATTTCCTTCGCGGTTGTATCGAGTCCGACGGCTGCAGACACCGTCGAGTGGTAGCCGGACCCAACTATCCCGCGTATTCGTTCTCGAACCACTCCGAGGACATCATTCAGATCTTCCTCTGGGCCTGCAGCTTGATCGGGCTTCAGCCGCGCCGCGCCAATCGGGTGACCATCTCGGTGGCACGGCGGCGGGACGTCAGCACGCTCGACAAGCTATTCGTTTACGTCCACCGCACGGACTCCAGCGTTGCGAGTGGCAGTTCGCTCCTAAGTCCGTGATATCCTTCGTGTGTGCTGCCTCTCGTGATTAGCTCGCCGGGCGCGATTGCGTTCCAGATCGGCCCCGTCGTCATTCGCTGGTACGGCATTCTCATGGCCACCGCGATCGTCGTCGGGCTGTGGGTCGGCTATCGCCAGGCCAAGCGCGACGGACTGCCGGCCGACGACATCATCAGCGCCGGACAGTGGGCGATCCTCGCGGGCCTCGCGGGCGCGCGCGTCTACGAGGTCATCTTCAACTGGGATTACTACGGCCGTTACCCCTCGAAGATCATCGCGGTGTGGGAGGGCGGTCTCGCGATGCACGGCGGGCTGATCGTGGGCCCGCTGGTCGGAGCCTGGCTCGCGTACCGCTGGCGGCTGCCGATCCTGCGCGGGCTCGACATCGCCGCGCCGTCGATGGTGCTGGGGCAGGCGATCGGCCGCTGGGGAAATTTCTTCAACGAAGAAGCGTTCGGGCGTCCGACGGATCTGCCGTGGAAGCTCTACATCTCGCCCGAGCATCGGCCGCTCGGCTACGCGCAGTTCGAGTACTTCCATCCGACGTTCCTCTACGAGTCGCTGTGGGACCTCGCGGTGTTCCTGCTGCTCGCCTTCGTGCTGCGCTCGCGGCTTCGGGACCGTCCCGGCGCGCTGTTCTTCGCGTACATCGGCCTCTACTCGATCGGCCGCTTCGCGATCGAAGCGCTCAGGCTCGATAGCTTCTGGCTCGGGCCGATCCGCGTTCCTCAGCTCGCGAGCGTCATCGGCGTGCTCGTCGCGGCCCTGGGCATGGCCTGGACGAGCCGTCGCGCCGCCGGCGCCCAGCTCAGCGCGCGCGCCACGAGTCCACGAAGCTGATCTTGCCGGCGCCGGGCGCATAGCGCCCGCGCGCATACGCCGAGGCGCATACTAGAAACAGAGGGATGGCATGCGCCTCGAGCGTTTGGGTCCGTATCTCTGGCAGGTTCCGCGCGACGAAAGCCGCGGCATGCGCGTGCCCGGCCTGGTCATCGCCGACGATCGCCTGATCGAGTCGATTCGCTCGGACGCTTCGCTCGAGCAGATCGCCAACGGCGCCACCTTGCCGGGCATCGTGAAGGCCGCGATGGCGATGCCGGACATCCACCAGGGCTACGGGCTCCCGGTCGGCGGCGTCGTCGCAACCGACGCGCGCCACGGCGTCGTGAGCCCGGGCGCGATCGGCTTCGACATCAACTGCGGCGTGCGCCTGCTCGCCACCTCGCTGAGCTCCGACGCCATCGCCGACCGCATGGAAGCGCTCGTCGACGCGCTCTACGCCGCGATCCCCACGGGGGTAGGCTCGCGCAGCGAGCTCACGCTCGACGACAAGACGCTCGACCGCGTGCTCGAGCGCGGCGCGGCGTGGGCCGTCGGGGCTGGATACGGCGACGCCGGAGACGTGCAGCGGATCGAGTCCGCGGGCGGGCTCGAAGGCGCCGCGCCGGAGCACGTGTCGCCGCGTGCGCGCGAGCGCGGCCGGCGTCAGCTCGGCACCCTCGGCTCGGGAAATCACTTCCTCGAGGTGCAGACCGTCGAGGTGGTCTACGACGCGCGCGCGGCGCGCGAGCTCGGCATCAGCGAGGGGCAGGTGACGATCATGATCCACACCGGCTCGCGCGGGCTTGGTCACCAGGTGTGCACCGACTATCTCGACGTGACCGGCAAGGCGCTCCGCCGCTATGGCATCACGGTGCCCGATCGTCAGCTCGCGTGCGCGCCCGTCGACTCCGACGAGGCGCAGGCCTATCTCGGCGCCATGCGCGGCGCCGCCAATTTCGCCTTCGCCAACCGCCAGCTCCTGGCGCACTGGACGCGCGACGTCTTCGAGCGCACCCTCGGCCTGGCCCCGCGCGAGCTCGGCATGCGCTCCGTCTACGACGTCGCCCACAACATCGCCAAAGAGGAAGAGCACGAAGTCGACGGCGCGCGGCGGCGGCTCATCGTCCACCGTAAAGGCGCGACGCGCGCGTTCCCGGGCCAGCCCGTGCTCGTGCCGGGCGACATGGGACGCTATTCGTATCTGCTGATTGGCACCGAGCAGGCGATGCGCGAGACCTTCGGCAGCACCTGCCACGGCGCCGGGCGCCGGCTCAGCCGCACGGCGGCGGTGAAGACCGCGCGCGGCCGGAGGATCGGCGACGAGCTCCGCCAGCGCGGCGTGCTGGCGCGCGCGACCGGGCGCGACGCCCTCGCGGAAGAGATGCCCGAGGCATACAAGGACGTGCAGGACGTCGTGGACGTCGTGCATCGCTTCGGCATCTCGACGCGCGTCGCGCGATTCAAACCGCTGGCGGTGGTCAAAGGGTGACCACGCGCCGCGTGGTACACTAACGCGATGTCCTGGTCTCTAAAGAAGAAAGCTCAGGCTCTGCTCGCCGGAGAGCAGGGCACCGTGGTCAAAGACTGGGGTGGCAAGATCTCCGTCGCCCTCGTCTATCCCAATACGTACGCCGTCGGCATGTCGAATCTCGGGTTCCAGACGATCTATCGCCATCTCAACGCGCTGCCCGACGTGGTGTGCGAGCGCGTATTCATGCCCGAGCCGGCGGATCTGGACGAGATGCGCCGGTCGCAGCAGCCGCCGTTCTCGCTCGAGTCGCTCCGGCCGCTCACCGACTTCCACCTCGTCGGCTTCTCCGTCACCTATGAGGGCGACTACATCAACGTGCTGCGCTTGCTCGCGATGGCGGGGATCCCGCTGCGCGCCGCCGCGAGGCGCGAGCACGATCCGCTGGTGCTGATGGGCGGCGTCTGCGCGTTCTCGAATCCGGAGCCGGTCGCGCCGTTCATGGACTTCGTGGTCGTCGGCGAGGGCGAAGAGCTGGTGGTCGAGCTGATCGCCGCGTATCGCGCCGGCTCTCGCGATCGCGCCGATCTGCTTCGCTCGCTGGCCTCGATCGACGGCGTCTACGTGCCGGAGCACTACGCGATCGGCTACGGGGCCGACGGCACCGTGGCCGAGGTGGCCGCGCGCGCTGGCGCGCCGGCGATGGTCGTCAAGCGCCGCCTTAAGAACGTGAATGCCTTCGAGACGATCGCGGCGGTGAAGACGTCGCAGGCCGAGTACGGCCACATGGCGCTGCTCGAGGTCGGCAAGGGCTGTGGACGCGGCTGCCGCTTCTGTCTCGAGGGTCAGGTGTACCGTCCGGTTCGGCACCGCACCGTCGACGCCCTGCGCGAGACCGTGGAACGCATGGCGGCCAGCGGTGAGCGCCGCATCGGTCTCGTCGGCGCCTGCGTTTCCGACTACCCCTGGCTCGGCGATCTGTTGAAGGTCGTCGAGGACAACGGCATGGAGCTCTCGATCTCGTCGCTCCGCGCCGACAGCCTGAGCGAGGAGCTCGTGGCAGCCCTGGCGCGGGGCGGCCACCGCACCTTGACGATGGCGCCCGAGGCCGGAACGGAGCGGCTGAGGCGTGCCATCCGCAAGTCGATCAGTGACGAGCAGCTGATGACGGCATGCGACCTCGTCAGGGCACACGGCATCCCAAATCTGAAGACCTATTTCATGATCGGACAGCCGACCGAGACCATCGAGGACGTCGAGGCGATCCCGGAGCTGGCCGGCCGCATGCTCGAGCGGCTGCGCGTGCTCGATGCCCGGGGCCGCCCGTTCGGGCGGCTCACGCTCTCGGTCTCGTCGTTCGTGCCCAAGCCCTGGACGCCGTTTCAGTGGGCGCCGTTCGACGGCGCCGAGTCGCTCCAGGACAAGCTCGAGATCATCAAGCGCGGCGTCCGCCGCTTCTCGAACGTCCGGGTGCTCCACGAGAATCCGCGCGAGGCGGCCCTGCAGGCGCTCCTGGCGCGCGGCGACCGGCGCGTTGGCGACTTTCTCGAGCTGGCAGCTGGCCACGAGGGCGACTGGCGCCGTGCGCTGCGCGAGTGGGAGGGCGACGCCGCCTTCTACACGACGCGCCAGCGGTCGATCGACGAGCGGATGCCGTGGGATCATTTCGACGTGGGCGTGAAGAAGGCCGGCCTGCTGCGCGAGTGGGAGCGGACCGCCGCCGACGAACCGGTCGGCCCGGGAGCGCACCGATGATCGTCACGGACGTCTATCAGCGGCCGCTCCGCAATCTGAGAATCTCCGTGACCGACCGCTGCAACCTGCGCTGCGCCTACTGCATGCCGGAAGAGGACTACGTCTGGCTGCCGCGCGAGCAGATCCTCGATTTCGAGGAGATCAGCACGCTGGGCGACGTCTTCATGGACCTCGGCGTCGACAAGATCCGACTCACCGGTGGTGAGCCGCTGCTGCGCCGCGACCTGCCGGCGCTCGTCCGGCTCCTGGCCGCCAAGCCGAGGCTGCGCGACCTGGCGATGACGACCAACGGCGTGCTCCTCCGCGAGCAGGCGCGGCCGCTGCATGACGCCGGGCTACATCGCGTGACCGTGAGCCTCGACACGTTGCGTCCGGAGCGCTTCGCCGCGCTCACGCGGCGCGCCAATCACGCGCAGGTCCTGGAAAGCATCACCGCGCTCGCGCCGGCCGGCTTCAGCGGCACGAAGCTCGACACGGTCGTCATGCGAGGCGTCAACGACGACGAGCTCACCGATCTGATCGAGTATGGGCGTACCGTGCCGGCCGAGGTGCGCTTCATCGAATACATGGACGTCGGCGGCGCGACCCGCTGGTCCCTCGAGAAGGTGGTGAGCCGTGCGGAGATGCTGGCGATCCTCGAGCGGCGCTACGGCCGCATCGAGCCGGTCGTGGAAGAAAGCACCGCGCCGGCCGACCGCTATGCGCTGAGCGACGGCACTGTGTTCGGGATCATCTCGTCGACCACGGAGCCGTTCTGCGCGAGCTGCGATCGAAGCCGGCTCACGGCCGACGGCGTATTCTATCTGTGCCTCTACGCCCAGAAGGGCGTCGACCTCCGGGGGCCGCTCCGGCGCGGAGCATCGCGCGACGAGCTTCAGGCGCTGATCGCGGGCGCGTGGGGCCGGCGCGCGGACCGCGGTGCCGAGGAGCGGCTGAGGCTGCGGGACCGTACGCCGCTCGTGCAGATCGGACGCTTGCGCGCGGACCCGCACCTGGAGATGCACACGCGGGGCGGGTAGACCCCGCCGACGAGGTGAACGGTGAGCGGGACTGACGCGACGAAGATCGACGTCCAGGAGCACGGGGCCGAGCGGCAGGCCTCCGACCGGCGATTGTTCATGCAGCTCTCGGCGTTCGGCGGATGCCTGGACGCAAAGCCCTTGCAGCGCGCGCTCGAGTCGAGCCGGATCGAGGCCGCCCTCTACCAGGACGTCAACGACCCGCGCGGCGTCGCGGTCGTCTCGATGAGCGAAGATCCAATCTTTTTTGTCACCGCGCTCCGGGAGGTCTTGAACGCCGAGCCCTTCGCCGGGCTCTCGCAGAAGCCCGAGCTCACGATGTTCGGACGCACCTACGCCTCCGGCTTCGAAACGGATCTCGAGGACTGGCTGCTCCGCCGTCCTCGGCGCGCGGCGCTCAATCCCGCCTGGCCGTGGGGCATCTGGTACCCGCTGCGCCGGACCGGCTCGTTCAGCAAGCTGACACCGCAGGAGCAGGGCGCGATCATCCGTGAGCACAGCGTGCTCGGCCGCGCCTACGGCGACGCCGACCTGGCCCACGACGTGCGGCTGGCCTGCCACGGCCTGGACGTCAACGACAACGATTTCGTCATCGGGCTCGTCGGACGTCAGCTCCATCCGCTGTCGCATCTGGTGCAGGCGATGCGCAAGACCACGCAGACCTCGCAGTATCTGCAGACGCTCGGCCCGTTCTTCGTGGGCCACGCCCTGTGGCAGAGCCCGTACGCCGGATAGGGTTCGCGCCGGCTTGACGGGAGCGCGACAGCCGGGCTAGCCTCGTCGCCTCGCAATCTCTTCGAGGAGGACGTGATGGCTCAGGCGACCTTGCCGCCGTGGATCCAGCCCCTACAGCAGCGTGACCCCGAATTCGTCAGCTCGTACGTGGCCCAGCGCGAGCGCATCCTGAAGGACGGCGCGATTCCCGCGAAGTACAAGATCCTCATGACCATGATCGTCGACGCGCTCTTATCGCATCCCGACGGCGTGGCCAACATCGCCGGACGCGCGCGCGCCGCCGGCGCCTCGGACGCGGAGATCCAGGAAGCGGTGGAGGTCGCCTAC
>Ga0209382_10000774_pt1 | contig 51733 bp, 44 predicted proteins | sample SoiMetdeltSBSDD5_FD_187599 | JGI IMG/M metagenome (GOLD analysis project Ga0209382, IMG submission 187599) | Bulk soil microbial communities from a Populus tree surrounding site in Tennessee, USA - Soil MetaG P. deltoides SBSDD5 (SPAdes) (version 2) | ecosystem: Environmental > Terrestrial >...
CCTGGAAGGCGGTGTAGTTGGCGATCACCTCGAGCCGTCCCGGCGGCACGGCGGCGAGCGCCCGCCGCCACGACGGCACGTACTCGAATGGCACCTCGTTGACCTCGAGCCCAGGGGTCTTGGCGTAACGGCCGTCTGTGTCGAGGGGATCGGACATTGGCGACTCCCATGTAGCATCGCGACGGCCCGTCTAACACAGAGACGAGGCGAGGCGCACGACGCACGCCATGGTTTGTCCACGGTCATGTTTGCGCGTCACGAACGAGCGCAGGCGCCGTCCCTCGCTGCGCTGGAGGGCGGGCGAACGCAGCCGCTCGACGCAGGCATCGGCAAGCCCCTCGGCGCTGTCTGCCAGCGCCAGACCGACCGGCCTGCCGTCCGACAGGCCTTCGGCGCCGATGGTGGTCGATACGCAGGGCAGCGCGTAAGCGCCGGCCTCGATGATCTTGATGCGCGTGCCGCCGCCGGCTCGAATAGGTGCAACCGCAACCGCACACGAGCGATAGGCCGGGCCGATGTCCCGAACCCGCTCCAGAAGCCTCACCCCGGGCCGACGCGCGAGGCGGCGCAAAGCCGGACCGGCACTCTGGCCGACCAGCCACAATGCGGCTTCCGGGCAGCGGGCCTTGATGCGCGGCCAGATGGCGCCGAGCGTCCACCGCGCAGCGTCCCGATTGGGAAAATAGCCCAGCGATCCCACGAGTATCAGGCGTGGAGCGGCGCTCGCCTGGTGCGGTGGGGGGACGGTGACGGCATTGGGGACCACGGCCATGCGCGATGCGCGCCAAGCCATCGCGGTACGTGCAGCCTCGCGGCTGCTGGCGACGGTGACGAGATCGACGGCGGGCCGGGCTTCGGCGGCGAGGCGTGCATAAGCGAGCGCCTCGGCCTCCTCCCACTCCGCCGCGAGCAGGTTGCCGCTGACGCGGTGCAGACGCGCCAGCGAGCGGCGTGCCGACACCTCGTCCTCGTCGAGGTCGACGATGACCCTGGCGTGCGGACAGGCGGTCGAGACCGTCTCCAGCAGAGGCAGCATATAGGCACGGCTGATATGGACGAGGTCGTAGCGAGCAGTCCCGACGCACCTGCGCACCTCGTCGCGGACCGGAACGGACAGGTATCCGCAAAGCGACGGGCGGCCGTAGTCGCGAAAGGCAGATACCCTGATCGCGGGGTCGGCGATCGCCGATACGAGGGCGAACGGGGTCTCGGCCCGGCCTGCGATCTCGATCACGTCCAGTCTCTGCGCGTGGCGTCGGCAGAAAGCCTCATCCGCCGGGCCGCCTGCCAGCCGGACTACGAGGCAATCGACATCGGCCATGCCGGCGTAGGCTTCGAGAAACATGCCGACGCGCATGGCCAGACCGTTGCCGCCGGCGGCCGGAAGGGTGGGTGCCACGAACAGCATGCGCGGGCGGCGCCCCGCTGCCGCAGTCGGGGGTGTCACGGCCACGCATACCGCGACGTGTCGTTGAGCATGGCGCCGTCGGAGCGGCGCAGCGGGTCGCGCCGACCGGGCAGCTCGCTCCCCACCCGCGTCGCCAGGGCGGCCAGGAACGTACGGAGGGCCGCATCCCCATCCGCCTCTTCTGCCATTCGGCGCAGGTCCGCCGCCAGCGCCGGCTCGGCGTGTGCCAGGACCATGAAAGTGGTCTCCAGCCGCCGCGCCATGGCGGCATCGAACGCCGACGCCGACAGCTCGGCGCGGAGTATGTCGGCAAGCAGCGACGCACCCGGCACCGGGCCGGGCTGCGCGTCGCGCCCCCCGTCGATCGGATCGAGATGCACCTCGCCGCCAGCCCATGCACCACCCTCCAGCGCGTGCAAGCGGAATGTCTCGCGACTATCGCGACGAAGAACGAGCTCCAAGGAGGCACCGTGCTCGCGCACGAACCAGCTCTGCACGAGGTGCGACCTGCCTTCCGTAATCTCACCACAGGCCCCCAGCCGAATCCGGTGATCCGGCTCGCCCGACCGGCACAGCGCAAATGCCCCTTGCGCAGCGATCACACGTTCCGCGCGGCGTGCCTTCAGGCCGCGCGCGGGCGCTCGGATGACGCGCCCGCACCAGTGCTGCCGCAGCTCGCGGAGCGCAGCCAGGCAAGCGTCGAGATGCACAAAGCCCGGCACGGCGCGCGGCTCGCCGGAATATTTCCACTTGTCCCCGGTGCGGTGCTGAAACAACGGGGCGCCCGCAAAGTCCCGCTGGAACAGGCAGCGCTCGTCGACGAACGGCCGATGCGGCACCAGAGCGTAAGCGGCCTTCGTGAGAAGCCAGGCGGCCAGGAACGCGTCCTTGTCTCCGTAGACGAGGCGGTAGAAGGTGTCGGCCTCCTCGTTCAGATACAGGGCCGCGTTGAGCGCCTGCCAATGACGCTGCCGGTCGACGACGAGCTGGCCGCTCTCGAACGAGACCCGCTGCTCGGCCTCAACGCCGCACAGCCCCCATATCGGATTGTCGCGCGCGAGGTCCACCATGTCGGGCCAGAAAACTGCGCCAGCGGCCCGATATTCCGGCCAGCCGAACACCTCCTGTGGATCGCGGGTGGGCACCTGGTCGGCATCCAGGAGCAGGACCTCGCGCAGGTGCGTGGCCACGAGGGCGTAGGCCTTGAGCTGCCAGCCGTCGCGGATGTCGGCTGGATGCACGCGCAACCGCCGCGTGGCGTCGACGACGCGGGCGCCGAGCCGCTCCAGGAGCGCCGCCATGGACGGCGACATCTCATCGGCGCCGAGATGCCAGACCTCGATCGGCAGCTGCGATCCGAGATGCCAGCGCAACACCCAGACCAGGACATAGGCGTTGGTGAACATGCGCGAGCCGCCGGCGCAGATCACGATGCCGCGCCCGTCGGAGGGCCCGGGCGGATGCGTGCCGGCGCTCTCCAGGCGCTTGGCCAGGGCAATGCGATGCTCGTCGAGATCGATTTGTCTATTCATGGGCAGCAGCGGCCGCGTGAATCGTGCAGCATTGCATGGCAGTCCTTTCCTTCGGCTCGGCTCCGCCGTTTCAGCGAGGATCGACCACCCATGACGACTCTGCCCGAGGTACTGATCCTCACGCCCGTCAAGGACGCCACGCCGCATCTCGACCGCTATGTCGCCAACGTCGAGGCCCTCGACTATCCGCGCGACCGGCTTGCCATCGGGCTCCTCGAAGGCGACAGCCGCGATGGCACCTTCGAAGCCCTGTTAGCCCTCGCGCCCCGCCTGGAGAAGCGGTTCCACCGAACGGGGGTGTGGAAAAAGGACTTTGGCTTTCGCATGCCGGCCGGCGTGCCGCGCTGGATGCCCGCCTACCAGCTCCAGCGCCGCTGCGTCCTGGCGCGCAGCCGCAACCATCTCCTCATGCGCGCGCTCGGGAACGCGGATTGGGTGCTTTGGCTCGACGTCGACGTGACCGCCTATCCGCCGGACCTCATTCGCACCCTTCTCTCCTACGCCCTGGACATCGTGCATCCGCATTGCGTTCTGACCCCTGGAGGGCCGACATTCGACCTCAATGCCTGGCGCGACAAGGGCCGCGAGGGCCTCGCGGACCTGCGCGGTGCGGCCGGTCCGGTCCGGCTCGACGCCGTGGGTGGTACCGTGCTCCTCGTCAAGGCGGACCTGCATCGCGACGGGCTGATCTTTCCGCCATTCCGATACGGCGTCGCGAGCGCGCACGTTCGCGATGTCCATCCGGTCTGGGGCAAGGGCGAGGTCGAGACCGAAGGGTTCGGCATCATGGCCCGTGACATGGGTAGCCAGTGCTGGGGGCTGCCGGACATCGAGGTGCTTCATGCCTCCGGGTGACCATCTCCTATCTCCGCATCTGGCCAGGCACCGAAGGCCCATGAAGCTGTGCCGGGTCTATCGTCATCAGCACGGCTGCGATTTCATTTCGACCATCCCGACCACCCGTACGGGCAGGCGACAGACATGACCTGCTCGCGAGCCATGTGATCCCGGCTCTGCGCCGGGCTGTTCGATATCCACTTGTGGCCCTCGTTCGCCAACGACAATGTCGCTCTATCCCGTCTAGTTGCAGGGGGACATGCACCGCATGTACGGCGCAGCGGCGCACCACGCCGCCGAGCCTACCTGCCCTACGGCTGCCCAGATTTACACAGCTCTGCGAAGCTCGACCGTGGTACGAGCTTGAACAAATCCAGCCCCCGCAACCAACAGATACTTAGGGTGGTTCAGAGGATGTTTCGAGTTCGAAGAGCACATAAGAACTAAGTAAATCAACATGCTATGCGACTACAGGGCGGTCTCCCTCTCCGCCAGCCCTGTCCTGATCAGCCTCAAGGCTCGTCGCGCATCTCGTTTCACTGTCAAGGCGCCCGCGCTGAGAGGGCGGCGTCCTCTTGCTGCCCCTCACCCCGACCCTCTCCCCGTCGGCCTCGGGACGTCGTGGCGGCGGCCGCTTGTGGAAGGCCCGAGCGCGACGGGAGAGGGAGGGCGGGCGTCACATGCCGCGCCGGGCGCCACAATTGTCCGGGACGGTGCCCGTGGTTGCATGGCTCAACGCAGCAGGGTGCGCCAGGTTGATCCAGGAGGCGCGCTCCGCGGGTCAGGCCCCCAAGGTCGGCCAAGCCTCCGATCGCGCTCAGCGGTCAAATGCGGGCCGCCCAGGGGCATCCCGTTGGAGGCAGCCGGCACGGAGCGACGCAGGCCCGCGAGGGTGCATGCAACAGCGACCGAGCTCTCCATGCGTTGTGCCTCCAAGTGAGCGCACGGGACGCACCAGCGGCCCCGGAAGGACCTAAGGATGGCGACCTGCTTGCGTGCCGCCCCACTGGCAGGATGCACGTGCAGCTCAAGGCTCGCGCGCGATGGCCAGGTCGTCGAGCCAGACCGTGCCCGAGACCAGCTGTTCGGAGGCCATGCGGGCGTCGAGCTCGAGGCGCAGGTGCTGGGCCCGGCAGTCGGCGGCGGGAACCGTGAAGGCTGCCCCCACGTCCTTCCAGGCGGCCGCGGTGCCGAGCAGCATCGGGCTCTCGCCGATCGGCGCGCCCCCCTTGTCGGCGCAGACGACGCGCCACACGAGGCCGCGCCGGCCGGCGATCTCGCCCCGCCACTTGCCCTCCAGCCGATAGCGGCCCGGGCCCAGGAGGAGGGTCTGCGTGACGCCGCCGAACTCCACCCGCCCCGGTCCCAGCTCGATATAGAGCGCGCGCTGACCGGCCTTGTCGGTGCGCTCGACGATGTCGACGGTGACGCCCGAGCCGGCGTTCATGACCCAGTCGAAGGGCAGGCCCGAGGGGGGATGCTCGAAGCCGCCGTTGAAGAGGAGGCCGGCGCTGGAAACCCGCTCGGGCGGGAGGAACTGCAGCCACGTGTAGTAGGCAAGCTCGTAGAACTTGTGCGCCACCAGGAGGGAGACGTAGTTGCTGATATCGGCCGTGGTCGGGGGATTTGGCGTCTCGCGCAGCGCCAGCAGGATGAGAAGGGGAGTGCGGGCGTCGGTCACGGCGCGCGGCAGGTCGGCCAGGACCACGCGCCGCCAGGGCGGGTTGGCGGCGAGCAGCTTCTCGAGCTCACCGCGCGCCTCCGGCTTTTCGGCGATGCTCCCGAGCACCGGCAGCACGCGCGCGCTGGCCTGCGAGCGCGTGCGCAGCAGGGCATCGGCGTACCAGAGCGCCGTGGCATAGTCCTTCTTGGCGTGATGGTGCCGCATGAGCCAGTCGAGCGCCTGGCTCTCCTGGATCGAGCGGCTTGCCGCGGCCTGCATGTAGGCGAGCGCGCGCGCGTCGTCGCCCGCGGCCTCGGCGAGCAGGCCCAGGATGCGCAGCGCACGGGCGTTGACGGGGTCGCCGGCAAGGGCCGTCTCGGCCTGCATGCGCGCCTCCTCGCTCAGCGCCTGGGACGCGAAGGAGCCGGCGGCAGGCGGCGTCTTCCTGCGATCGGGCTCGGCGCCGCCGGGGCCCCCGTTGGCCTCGGTGACCGCCTTGGCGAGCTCGGACCACAGGCGCGGCGGCTCGCCGGGCGGCGGCTCCGTGCCGGCCTTCTCCGGGCTCTTATCCGGGCCCTCCTGCTTGCCGGCCTTGCCCGCGCGCTCCGCCTCTGCCTGCCGCTCCGCGAGGCTCGCCAGCGCCTCGGGATCGCCGGGCTGCAGCCACAGCGCCTGCTCGGGAGCGATGAGCGCGAGATGAGCAACGAGGCTGCTGGAGACGACCAGCCACGCCAGGACCGCGCCGAGCGCGCCCAGGCCGATCGTCCGCACGAGCTTGAAGAGACTCGCCAAGTGGGCGTTCCTCGTCTCCGGCGCGCGCACCGCGCCGGCGGTGCCGCGTCACGCATCTCACCGTCGCCTCACCGTCGCCGGCCCAGCAGGAAGTACGCGAGCAGCCGCGGCAGGCGGCTCCGGCGCGGCGCCCCGGCAGACCCGGACCCCGCATGGCGGCGCGACCGGCCGGAGCGCGAGCCATAGCCCTGACCCGGGCCCTGACCCGGACCCTGACCCGGACCCGGCGGGCCGAAGCCCGGCGGCGGCGTGCGCGCGCGGTCGTAGGCCGCGCGGCGTTCCGGCGACTTCACGTCGTTCCACGCCGTGGCGAGGCGCTGAGCGAACACCGACTGCTCGCCCTGCCGGGCGGCATCCGGATGCAGCCACCGCATGAGCAGCGCCATGTTGGTGCGCAGCTCGGCATTGGTGGCCGTCGGGCCGGCGCCGAGCATACGATAGCTGTCGGCGCCGGGGCCGAGCAGGATCTGCTCGATGAAGAAGGTCGCGGCCTGCCGCACCACCTCCGACGGCCGCCCCGCGGCCTTGGCCGCCTCCGCCTCGGTCTCTGCGTCGCCGGCCGCGACGCGCAGCAGCAGGGGCACGCCCGCAGGCAGCGGCTGCTCGCGCACCAGCCGCACGCGCCAGGGCACGACGACGAGCTCGAGCGCAAGCTTCAGTGCCGCCCAGTCGGTCATCTACTTGGCGCTCACCTGCCCGGCGCCCGGCGCCCGCCGCCTGTCGCCCACTACGCGCTCTCCCGCGCCGTCAGCCGGGCGGCGCCCCGCGCCGGGGGCACCGCCTGCGGTCCCGGCCCGTAGCCGTAGCCGCCGTATCCATAGCCGTAGCCGTAGCCCGCGCGCCTGGCGTCGTACTTGGTGAGGACCGTGCCGATGACGTTGCCGCGCGCGTAGCGCAGGCGGCCCAGCGCGGTACGGATCATCGCGGAGCGCACCTGACCGGCGCCCACCACCATAATGGAGGCGGAGGCCGCGCTGGACAGCAGCGGCGCATCGGCGAGGCCTACCACCGGCGGGCCGTCGATGACGATCAGGTTGAAGACCTCGAGCCCGGTCGAGAGCAGCGAGAACAGCCTGGCGCCGGCGAGCAGGTCGGCCGCGTTGGCGGTCACCTTGCCCGACGACATGAAGGCCAGACTGGGGAGAGAGGTGGCCTGGAACGCCTCGGGCGGGCTGCAGCGCCCGGCCAGGTAGTCGCCGAGGCCGATGCCGTTGGCGCGGCCGAGCTTGGTGTGAAGCGAGGGGTTGCGCAGGTCGGCATCGACCAGGAGCACCCGGTGGCCCATGGTCGCGAAATGCCGCGCCACCGCCAGCGAGGTGAGCGACTTGCCCTCGGACGGCCCGCCGCTGGTGATGAACAGGGTGCGCGGCAGGCCGTTCTCGGTCGAGAACTGCAGCGATGCGCAAAGCGAGCGGTAGGCCTCCGACATGTCCGAGCGCGGGTCGACGAACTCCGCCTCGACGGGGTTGGGACCGGCGACCTTGGGGATGATGCCGAGCGTCGGCAGGCCCGTGATGCGCTCGATCTCGGCGGGGGAGGTGATGGTGTCGTCCAGGCGCTCCAGCACGTAGGCGGCCACCACGCCGGCGCCCAGCCCGAGCAGCAGGGAGAGCAGGAGGCTGCGCGAGAGCTGGGGCGAGGACGGCGCGCCCGGCACCTCGGCCCTGTCGACCACGAAGATGTTGTTGGCGCCGGCACCGCCGGCGACCTCCACCTCCTTGGAGCGCTGCAGCAGGCTGTCGTAGATCGTGCGGTTGCTGTCGACCTGGCCCTTCAGGCTGTTGTACTCGATGCTGCGCTTCTGCAGATCCAGCGCCTCGTCGCGCAGGGTCGCAATGCGCTTCTTCATCTCGCTTTCCTGGCTGAGCGAGGACTCGTAGGCGGCCTTCAGCGCCGACCTGATGGTCTTGACCTCGGCCGCCAGCTGCCGGTCGACCTCCTTGACCTTGTTGTCGATGGCGACCATGGCCGGATAGCCGGGCTTGAAGGTCTCGAGCTTCTCCTTGTACTCGGCGACCAGCCCGTTGCGGCGCGTGCGCAGGCCGTCGATGACGCCGTTGGAGAGAAGCTGCGGGAGGTCGATGGCGTTCGCCTTCTCCACCTGCTTCCAGAGCTGCTCGTTCTTGATGCGCTCCGAGACCAGGGCGCCCAGCGCGGTGTTGGCGCTCGCCAGATTGCTCTCCGCCATCGAGGACTTCTCGTTGACGATGACGATCTGCTCTTTCTGGGCGAACCCCAGGAGGACGCGCTCGGACGCCTCGAGACGCAGCTTGGCCTGCTTGATCTGGTCCTCGAGGAAGCTCTTGGCACCGGACGTGGCCTCGAACCGCTTGTCGAGGTTGGCGGCAATGAAGGCCTCGGCGAAGGCGGTGGCGATCCTCTGCGCACGCGCCGGATTGGGGTCCGAGTAGGAGATGTCGACCAGCCGGGAGCCGGCAAGGGCGTGCACGGCGCGGTTGGCGCCGACGATGCCGGCGGCGGCGCGGGCGAGCTGGACCTTGTCGGGCGGGCCCTTGCTCTCGGGTGCCGGCGTGCCAAAGGCGATGAGGTTGCGCAGGGCGCCCCAGACGGAGAAGCCGCGGGGTTTCAGGAAATCCGCATCCTCGCCGAGCCTGAGCGTCGTGGCCACGCGCTCGGCCATCGCGCGGCTGCGCAACAGCTCGTGTTGGGTACGCTGGAACTCGGCGTCCGAGCCTTCGACGGGGATGACGCTGCCGCTGTCGACGATCTTGGCGACGTTGCGGTCGATCTGCAGGCGCACGGTGGCGGTGTAGAGCGGCGTGGTCATCATCGTCGCCAGCGCGCCGAGCAGCATGCAGGCGGCGGCGATGAAGGCGATGAGCCATTTGCGCCGGGTGAGGATGCGCCAGAGTTCGAGGATCAGGAGGGTGATCTCGCCGGGGGCGCCGCGCACCTCCTCGAGCGGCGTGCCGACTGGGCCGTAGCCGTAGGGAGGATGCGCGGCCGGCAGGTTCGTCCCGGCGGGCACGAGACTGGTCGGACGGTTGTGTGCGAACGGGCCCTTGCTGTCGTTCATCGTGCGGCTCAGGACGTACCCTTACAGCAGCGCAAAGACCGTTGCGATCGGCAGAGACTTCAAGATGAGCTCGAACGTGCTCTTCATGGCCGAGCTGGGCGCGACGATCACGTCGCCGGACTGGATCGCCGGATCGGAGGCGCCGCCGCTGCGGATCTCGCCGATGTCGAACTTCGCGGCCATGCGCTTGCCCTCGACATGGCGGAACACCACGACGGTAGCGTCGGAGGCCGTGTCGAGCCCCTCCGCCGTGGCGATCACCTGCAGCAGCGAGGTCTTGCCGCGCAGCGGATAGACCCCCGGCCGCTTCACCGCGCCTTCCACCGTCACCCGCTGGCTGTTGTACTCCTTGACGAGGATCGAGACCTGCGGCGACTGCAGGTACTTCTTGCCGAGCTCGTCGGCGAGGTCGCGCTCGACCTCGTGTGCCGTGCGCCCTGCCGCCTGCACCTCGCCGACGAGAGGCAGGTTGAGCGTGCCGGTCTCGTTCACCTGGGCGAGCCGCGTGAGCTCGGGGACCTTGAACACGGAGAACTCGACCACGTCGAGCGGGCCGATCTTGTACCCGCTGCTCTTGGGCGTCGCGGACGACGTGAGCTTGTCGACGGCGCGCGCCAGCGGCTTGGCGTCCTTGGCTGTCAGCCGGGACGGCGGCGTTTCCTTGTGGTCTGCAACCTTTGCCTTATCGAGGTTGGCGAACTCGGTGCTCAGGGACGAGCCACAGCCATTGAGCGCGGCCACGCAGCCGAGCAGCAGCGCCAGCCAGAGCGCTGGCGCATCGCACACGCGATTCCCTCGAGCCTCAACCTGTCGCCGCATAAGCTCCCCCTGGCGGGTAGACAACCCCTTGGCTTCGGCAGCGGCATCTGGCCGGTGAGCCTGGGATCACTATAGTCGGTCGCAGCGCGCAATCGCAAGTGCTCGGCTGGCGTGCCATCGCATTGCGCGGCTCGCTTTTTTGCGTCTCGCTCGAGAAGGCCCCGCCCCCGCACTATCATGCCCATCAATTGCCATCAAGCTGACGCATCCCGGGCGCAGCATATACGGTTGCGACCACGCGCCAACCTCAGGGAGCTCTGCGGAGCAAGTGTCGACGATCTCGAGTGGCAGTTTGGCAACGACGCGGACTGATCCTGCGGGTTGCACGCTTGCCGCTCGTTGGCGACCCAACCGTGCTCGGAGTAGGGTCGCGCCATGCTACGGAGGCCACGCCCCGCCATGAGCACAATCGGATTCCTCAGGTGTCGGCGCTCGAGCGAGGCGCGAACGCGCCCTGCCGGGCTCGTGCGTGCCGCCGCGGCGATCCCGCTGGCGCTGATGGCAGCCGTCGTATTCGCGGCCGCCGCGCACGCAGCGACCGTGCGGGCCGTGCAGGGGCAGGTGCTGGTCAACTCGGGCCAGGGCTACCGCCTCGTGGACAGCGCGATCGAGCTCGATCCAGGCGGGACGGTTGTTGCAAACCCAGGAGCGATCGCAGAGGTTGTCTACCCGGGCGGCTGCAAAGTGACGGTTCAGCCGGGCTCGGTGTACCTCGTGGCGGCGCAGCCGCCCTGTCAATCGGCAAATGTAGAACGGCCGCCAAGAGAGCGAACGGAACGAACCGAGCGAACGGAAGACCGGACCGAGACGGCGAACCCCTCCGGTGGCGGGGTCAGCAACGGAACGGCCTGGGTGCTCGGCGCTGTCGCGGTCATTGGAGGGGGCGCCGCTGCGTATTTCCTCATCCCGCCTTTGAGCCCTTGATGGGCGCAGCGGTCGGCGGCTGATGCCGACGGTCAGATTGTTCTTCGCCTACACCCTGGTTCTGGTGGCCAGCTTGGTCCTGGGCGGCGGCACCAGGGCCGGCTTCCTGTCCGACGTGGCGATCCAGCTTCTCGCCATACCGCTGCTGCTGATAGCCCTGCTGCGCCTCGCCCGGCTTCCATCGCTGCACGGCGCGCGCGGGGCGCTGTGGCTCTGTTTCGCCGTCGTCCTGGTGCCCGCGGCGCAACTCGTTCCGCTGCCGCCGGAGGCCTGGACGTCGCTGCCCAACCGGGAGGCCGCCGCCGAGGCATTCAGGCTTTTGGGGCGCGATCTCCCGTGGATGCCGATGAGCCTGTCGCCGCGCGCCACCTGGCTCAGCGCGCTTTCGCTTCTGCCCCCCGTTGCCATCTTTCTGGCCACGCTGGTGCTCGGCGACCGCGAGCGGCGCGCCGCGAGCCTCGTTCTCGTCATGGTCGGCGTCGTCAGCGTCTTCCTCGGACTGGCGCAGGTGTCCGACGGTCCTGCCAGCAGCCTGCGGTTCTTCGCGATCACCAACACCGGCGAAGCGGTCGGCTTCTTCGCCAACAGGAACCACTTTGCGGCTGCGCTCTACGCCTGCACGGTGTTTGCGGCGGCATGGGCCGTGGAGGCCGCCGCTCCGCCCGCGCCGGGCCAGGCGAAGCTCGACACGCGGTGGGTGCTGGCCGTCGTGGCGGCCTTCACCGTCCTCGTCATCCTGGTGGCGGGCCAGGCGATCGCGCGCTCGCGCGCGGGCCTCGGGCTTACGATCGTCGCGCTCCTGGGCGCCGTTGCCCTGGCGTTCCGGGACCGGCGCAACACCTCCGGCGTCACGCCCACGCGGCTGCTGTTTGCCGCAACCGCCCTGGCGATGATGTTTGCGGCGCAGTTCATGCTCTACCGCGTGCTCGAGAGGTTCGCCGAGGACCCCCTGAACGACGCCCGCATCACGCTCGCCGGGACCACCGTAGAGGCCGCCCAGCTCTACATGCCCTTCGGCTCGGGAATGGGGACGTTCGTTCCGGTCTATGCCATGCAGCAGCGGCCCGAGGATGCGGTGGTCGATGCCTACGCCAACCGTGCCCACAACGATTTCCTGGAGCTCTGGCTCGAGACGGGGGTGCCGGGGATTGTGCTCATGGCTCTGTTCTCGCTCTGGTTGGTCCGCAGCGCTCTCAGGCTGTGGCGCGGCGGCGAAGCCACCCCCGGCCGCGCGGCCGACCTGACCCTGGCGCGCGCGGGGACCCTGGTCATCGCCCTGATTGCGGCTCATTCCTTCGTCGACTATCCGCTGCGCACCGGCGCCATGATGGCCATCCTGGCCTTCGCCTGCGGGCTCCTGGTTGCGCCGCTGGCGGGGCCGCGTGCCGCTTTCCACAAGACGGCTGCCCGCGAGGAGCAGGCCAAACGCGGCGCCGCACAGCCGCCAAGAGGGCCGCCACGCCCGCCGCCCGCGCCGCGCCCCGCAGATGAGCCTATTTCGCAACACCAGGTCGAGCGATGGGGCAACGATATTGAGTGGCCCGAGGAATGGCGCTAGCATTGATGGCAGGGTGTCCGCTGGTGCACATCAATGGGGGCGGCGCCCGACTGGAGAGTCTGCAAGGGACGGAAACTGCCGTCCTCGCCCCCGCGTCGTGTGCACATGCGTCATCGGTTGGTCCTCAGCGTCGTCGACCTGTGCCTCATCGGGCTCGCGACCCTTTTTGCCCAGCTCCTGCGCGACAGCTTCGAGACCAGGCCCGAGCAGCTCCTGGCACTCCTGCCCTATCTCGGCGTGACGCTCGCCGTGGCGATCCCCAGCCTTGCGGTTTTCAAGCTCAACCACAGCATCTGGCGCTTCAGCGGCATGGCCGACTATCTCGGTGCCCTGGGTGCCGCGATCCTGATCGTCACATCCGCCGTCGGGCTCGGATTTCTGGTCAACCGGCTCGAAGGAGTGGCCCGGTCCCTCCCCGTCATTCAGGCGCACCTGATCGTGTTCGGCCTGGTCGGCGTGCGCGTGCTCGCCCGTCTGCGCCACAAGGGACGCGGCCGGGGCGCAGTGCGGCAGGCGCCCACGGCTGGGGCGCCCGAGAACATCCTGGTCATCGGCGTCAATCTGATTACCGAGCTTTATCTGCGCTCCGTGGCGGAGTTCTCGGCCGGGCGCGTGCAGGTGATGGGCCTGCTCGCTGGCAAGGGAGGCAATACCGGCCGGCTGGTGCAGGGGCACAAGATCCTCGGACACCCCGAGCAGATCGCCAGCATCCTGGGGGACCTCGAGGTGCACGGGGTGCCGATCGGCCGTGTGGTGGTCACTCTGCCTTTCGACGAGCTGTCGTCGCAGGTGCGGGCGGCGCTGCACGAGGCGCAGGAGAACCTGCACATCAGGGTGGAGTACTTCGCCGACCGGATCTCCGGTTGCGAGCGCCTGGAGCATGCGGCTGCCACGGTCCCGCCGCTGAAGCGAAGCGCGGACATGGCGCCGAGCCTCGTCGATCGGCGCGAGGCCCTAGTGCGGCGGCCGTACTGGCGCGTGAAGCGCATGCTGGACATCGCCGTTGCGACCTGCGCCATCCTCCTGCTGGCCCCGCTGATGCTGCTGGTGGCGGTGCTGGTGATCGTCGAGATCGGGCCACCCGCGCTGTTCTGGCAGCAGCGGCCGGGTCTCGGAGGCCGGCCGTTCAGGCTCTACAAATTTCGCACCATGCGGCCGGCATACGACGCCGACGGCCGCCGCATCGCGGACACCGACCGCCTCTCGGCGGTCGGCCGCTTCCTGCGCCGCTTCCGCCTCGACGAGCTGCCGCAGCTCTTCAACATCCTGATCGGGGAGATGTCGTTAATCGGCCCGCGGCCCCTGCTTCAGGCCGACCAGCACCCAGGGCTCGACGCCCGCCTCGCGGTCCGGCCCGGAATGACCGGATGGGCGCAAATCAAGGGCGGCCGGGAGCTGTCGGCCTCCGACAAGGCCGCTCTCGACGTGTGGTACATCGGGAACGCTGGCTTGCGCGTCGACCTGGAGATCCTGCTCGGCACCCTGCGCGTGGTCCTGCTCGGCGAGCGTGCGGCCGACCGGGAGGCGATCCGGATCGCCTGGCGTGAATTGCCCTCCGGTGCGGGCGACGTTGAATGGGGCGCGCCCTCTGTGCCACATTCGCTCCCGCATGGCGCACGGGCGCAGCCGTCCGTTTAGCAAAAGGCGCATGCAGGCGCTCGGCGCCTCGGGGAGGGGCCACGCTCCGGGTCTCGGCTGGGTGACGGCTTTCACCCGGATGGCGGAGCCTGCTCAGGGATTAGGGACTAGGTCCAGATCTCGAGCCTGTAATCCCTAATCCCTAATCCCTGAAACCTGCTCTCATGTGCGGCATCAACGGCATCCTCGCCTACCACTACGCGGCCAATCCCATCGACCGGGCGGAGCTGGTGCGCACGCGCGACCATATGGCCGCGCGCGGGCCCGACGGCGCGGGCGAGTGGATCGCCGGCGACGGCCGCGTCGGCTTCGGGCACCGCCGTCTCGCCATCATCGACCTCTCCGCTGCGGCCGCGCAGCCGATGCTCGGCGCCGACGGCCGGCTCGCTGTCACCTTCAACGGCGAGATCTACAACTACCGGCAGCTGCGCAACCTCCTCGAGCGACGGGGCCACATCTTCCGCACCAGGTCCGACACCGAGGTTCTCCTGCATCTCTATGCGGAGAAGGGCGAGGCCATGGTGCACGACCTGCGCGGCATGTTCGCCTTCGCGCTGTGGGACTGCGAGCGCCGCACGCTCCTGCTGGCACGCGATCCCTACGGCATCAAGCCGCTCTACTACGCCGATGACGGATGGACCTTCCGGTTCGCTTCGCAGGTCAAGGCGCTGCGGGCGGGCGGCGCGGTCGGCGCCGACCCAGAGCCCGCCGGCCAGGTCGGCTTCTGCCTCTTCGGCAGCGTGCCCGAGCCCTTCACCGCCTACCGCGAGACCCGGGCGCTGCCCGCCGGGACCACGCTGCTCGTCGACCGTCTGGGCGGCGGCGAGCCGCGCCGCTATCACTCGGTGGCGCAGGTCTGGCGCGAGGCCGAGGACGGCGCGCCTGCCCGGCGCGGCGCCGCTGCGGCTCGAGCCATGGAGGAGGTGCGCGCGGCCCTCGTCGACAGCGTGCGCCATCACCTGGTCGCCGACGTGTCGGTGGGCGCCTTTCTGTCGGCCGGCATCGATTCCGGCGCGCTGGTGGGCCTGATGCGCGACGCCGGCCGCCAGGACGTGGAGACCGTGACGCTGGCGTTCGGCGAGTTCCGCGGGCGGCCGGAGGACGAGGCGCCGCTGGCCGAGGAGGTGGCCCGCCTCTACGGCACGCGCCACACCACGCGGGTCGTCACCCGGGAGGAGTTCGACGCCGACCTTCCGCGCATCCTGGAGGCGATGGACCAGCCCTCGATCGACGGCATCAATACGTGGTTCGTGGCCAAGGCGGCGCGCGAGCTGGGGCTCAAGGTCGCCGTCTCCGGCCTCGGCGGCGACGAGCTGTTCGGCGGCTATCCCTCCTTCCGCGACATCCCGCGCTGGGTGAGGCTGCTCGCGGCGCCCGCGCGCGTGCCGCTGCTCGGCAGGCTTGCGCGCATGGCCGCCCGGCCGCTCGTCGGCGCCGCGGGCGGCAATCCCAAGCTCGCCGGCATGCTGGAGCTGGGCGGGAGCTGGGCCGGCGCCTACCTCCTGCGGCGGGGGCTGTTCATGCCGTGGGAGCTTGCCCGAGTGCTCGGCCCCGACGTCGCCGCCGAAGGCCTGCGCCGCCTCGCGCCGCTGCGGCTCGTCGCCGACGCGCTGCGCCCGCGCCCGCGCTCGGCCCACGGCAAGGTCGCAGCCCTCGAGACCTCGCTCTACATGCGCAACCAGCTCCTGCGCGACACCGACTGGGCCGGCATGGCGCACGGGCTCGAGGTGCGCACGCCGCTGGCCGACGCCGTGCTGCTGCGCAAGGTCGCCGCGGCGGGGGCTGCGGCGGCGGGCTGGAGGCGCGATGTCCCGAAGGCGGGCCTGGCGCTGAGCCCCAGCCGCCCGCTGCCGGAGCGCGTGCTGCTGCGGGCCAAGACCGGCTTTTCGACGCCGATCGGCCAGTGGCTGCAGAGGCAAGGCTTGCCAGGCAATGCCGGGACCGCCGAGGCCTCCGCGTCGCGGCGCAGGCCGTCGCAGGCGCCGCACTGGTCGCGGCAGTGGGCGGAGTGGCTGGCGGCCGTGTGATGCGGCTCCTGGCGCTCATGACCGACGGCTTCGGCAGGTCCGGCGGCATCGCCCGCTACAACCAGGACCTGCTGGCGGCGCTGTCGCAATCGGGCGCCGTCGCGCAGGTGAGCGTGCTGCCCCGCTTTGCCTCCGCGGCGCCCGCAACTGCGATGATGCCTGCGCTGCCGGCCAAGGTACACCAGCTCGCGCCGAGCCCCGGCCGGGCCGCTTGGGCCGTCAGGGCCCTCACCCTGGCGGCGCGGGAGCGCTTCGATGCGCTCATCTGCGGCCACCTCCATGCGCTGCCGCTGGCCGCCGCCATCGCCCGGCTGCGGCAACTGCCGCTGTGGGTCCAGCTGCACGGCATCGAGGCCTGGCAGCCGCCCGGGCGCCTCGGGGGCCTCTATCGGCGCAGCCTGGCGGCGGCGGCGCTGGTGACCTCGGTGAGCCGCTATACCCGTGCGCGCGTGCTCGCCTGGTCGGACCTGCCGCCGCACAGGTTGCGGGTGCTGCCCAACACGGTGGACGCGCGCTTCGTCCCCGCGCCGCGATCGCCGCAGCCGCCAGAGCTCGCAGGGCTCGCCGTGCGCCACGGCCTCGAAGGCCGCCGCATCCTGCTCACCGTGGGCCGCCTGTCGGCCGCGGAGCGCTACAAGGGCCACGACCGGCTGATCGCCGCCCTGCCCGCGATCCTCGCCGCCGTCCCCGCTGCGGCCTACCTGATCGTCGGCGACGGCGACGACCGCCCCCGGCTCGAGCGGCTGGCGCGGGAGTCCGGCGCCGGCGCGCGCGTCGTCTTCGCCGGCCACGTCCCCGACGCCGAGCTGCTGCGCTACGTGGCGCTCGCCGACGCCTTCGCGATGCCCAGCACCGGTGAAGGCTTCGGCATCGCTCTCATCGAGGCGGCGGCCGCAGGCGTCCCGGTCATCGGCGGCAGCCGCGACGGCAGCGCCGACGCTCTGGCCGACGGCCGCATCGGCCGCCTCGTCGATCCGCACGACGGCGCCCAGATCGCCGCCGCCGTGATCGATGCGCTCGGCGGCAGACACCCCGTGGCGGACGCCGCCCGGCAGGCCCGGCGCTTCGCCTTCGACCGTTTCGCGAGCCATGTCGATGCCCTCGTCCGCACCCTCGCCCACTGACACCGGCCCGGGCGCCACGCCCGGGCGCCACTCCGGGCGCCGATCAGGGCACCCCTCAGACGCCACCGCCCGGCGCGAGCCCATGCCGTCCTGAGGCGAGGGGCGCTACCTGCGCGATGCGGCTAGCGTGAAGCTGATCTTCCTCAACCGGTTCTTCCATCCGGACCATTCGGCCACGAGCCAGATGCTTTCCGATCTGGCCTTTGCACTCGCCCGAGGGGGACACGCCGTCGTCGTCATCACCAGCCGGCAGCGTTACGATGCGCCGATGGAGCCGCTCCTGCCCAGGGAGACGATCGACGGGGTATCGATCTGCCGCGTCTGGACGTCGCGCTTCGGGCGTGCCGGCCTGCTCGGCCGCATGGCGGACTACGCCACCTACTATCTGTCGGCGGCCTGGCGCCTGTGGCGTCTGGCCGGACCGGGCGATGTGGTGATCGCCAAGACCGATCCGCCGCTGCTGTCGGTCATCGTCCGCCCCCTGTGCCGGGGCCGCAAGGCCAGGCTCGTCAACTGGCTGCAGGACATCTTTCCAGAGACCGCCGAGGCGCTCCGCGTCGGGGGCTGGGCTGCACGCAAGCCCCTGGAGCTGATGCGGCGGCTGCGCACCCGCTCGCTGAAGGCCGCGCACATGAACGTGGTGCTGGGCCGCCGCATGGCGGACCACGTGGCCGCCTTCGGCGTCCCCGGCGAGCGCATCCGCATCATCCCCAACTGGGCCGACGGGGCCGGCATCGTGCCCATCGACCCCGCGGCGAACGCCCTGCGCCGGGAATGGCGGCTCGGCAGCGCCTTTGTGGTCGGCTACTCCGGCAACCTCGGCCGGGCGCACGAGATCGACACAATCCTGGAGGCGATGACACTCCTGGAGCAGGCGCTGCCGCCTGGCGGCCGGGTCGCCGTGGTCCGGGAGCGGCCCGTGCTGTGGCTCTTCATCGGCAGCGGCGCCTTGCTCGACGCCTTGAAGGCGGAAGTCGCGCGTCGCCGGCTGACATCCGTTCGCTTCGAGCCCTACCAGCCCAAGGCACGCCTGGCGGAGAGCCTGTCGGCCGCGGATGTGCATCTTGTCGCCCTGCGCCCGGCGCTGGAGGGCCTGATCGTGCCCAGCAAGTTCTATGGCATCGCCGCCGCCGGCCGGCCGGCCGTCTTCGTCGGCGACGAGAAGGGCGAGATCCCCCGGCTGATCGCGCGTCACGAGTGCGGCCGCAGCGTCGCCGCGGGAGATGGCGCCGAGCTCGCCCGGACCATCCTGGATCTCGCCGCGAACCCGGAGCTGTGCCGGTCCATGGGGGAGCGCGCCCGGCAAGCGTTCGATAGCGAGCTCGGCAAGCCGCTGGCGCTCGCGCGGTGGGAGAAGCTGCTGCTCGAGGTCTCCCGCCTGCCGTAGGCTGGACGGGCACCGAGCCCCCAGCCCCAGGCGCGTCCTCGCGACGTCTCGAGTCTGCGCCGGCTGGCCGAGCCGGCCTCAGCTCGCGGCCAGGAAAGCGCGGTAAGCGTCGGCGATCCCCTCGCGCAGGCCGATCCGGGGGCGCCAGCCGAGCGCCCGAAGCTTGGCCTGGTCGAGGAGCTTGCGTGGCGTGCCGTCGGGCTTGGAGGCATCGAACACGATCGCTCCCGGGAAGCCCACGACCTCCGACACCAAGGCGGCAATCTCTGCGATCGTGCGGTCCTCGCCCGAGCCGATGTTGATTGGCTGCTCGTCCGAGTAGCCCTGCAGGACCCGCACCAGCGCGTCAGCGCAATCGTCGACATGCAGGAGCTCGCGCCGCGGCGTCCCGGTGCCCCAGACGACGAGCTCCTCGGCTCCCCCCATCTTCGCCTCGTGTGCCTTGCGTATCAGCGCCGGCAGAACATGGCTGGTGGCCAGATCGTAGTTGTCCCCCGGCCCATAGAGGTTGGTCGGCATCGCCGAGATGAAGTCGCAGCCGTATTGCCTGCGGTACGCCTGAGCGAGCTTGATCCCGGCGATCTTGGCGATCGCATACCACTCGTTGGTGGGCTCGAGCGGGCCTGTGAGCAGCGCATCCTCGCGGATCGGCTGGGGTGCGAGCTTGGGATAGACGCACGACGAGCCGAGAAACAGGAGCTTCTCGACGCCGGTCTCCGCCGCCGCGCGGATGACATTGGCCTCGATCATCAGGTTCTCGTAGAGGAACTCGGCCGGCAAGGTGTCGTTGGCGAGGATGCCCCCGACCTTGGCGGCGGCGACGAGGATGGCCTGCGGCTGGGCCCATGCGAACCACCGCTCGACGGCATCCTGGCGCGTCAGATCGAGCGCCTCCCTGCGGGCTACCAGGAGCTCGCAGCCCTCGGCCGCAAGCCGGCGCACCAGCGCGCTGCCCACCATGCCGCGATGCCCGGCCACCCACACGCGCTTTCCCCTTAGGGCGTAGGGCAGGTCCGATCGCACCCCGGGCGTTCTCGGCGTTCTCCTCATCGGCGTCTTGCCTCGCTGGCCCCGCTCATCGGCCCGAGCGGTCGTTGCGCCATCGCTCACGATTGATGACCTCCAGGTCGCTGGCGACCATCTCCGCAACCAGCTCCGCAAAGGAGGTCTTGTGGGACCAGCCGAGACCGGCCCGCGCCTTGGCAGGATCGCCCAGCAGATCGTCGACCTCGGTCGGCCGGAAATAGCGCGGATCGATGCGTACCAGGTCCGCTCCGGTGCTGGCGTCGAGGCCCACCTCCTCCGCACCCTTTCCGCTCCATTCGATCGTGCGGCCGACGCAGGCGAACGCACGCTCCGCGAACTCGCGCACGGAATGCGTCTCGCCGGTGGCGAGCACGTAGTCGTCGGGCTGCGGCTGCTGCAGCATCAACCACATGCCCTCGACGAAGTCGCGTGCGTGGCCCCAGTCGCGCCTGGCGTCGAGGTTGCCGAGATAGAGGCGCTGCTGCAGCCCCCGCTCGATCGCCGCAACGGCGCGCGTGATCTTGCGCGTGACGAACGTCTCGCCGCGCATCGGACCCTCGTGGTTGAACAGGATGCCGTTGGAGGCGTGCATGCCGTAGGCGTCGCGGTAGTTGACCGTGATCCAGTAGGCGTAAAGCTTGGCCGCCGCGTAGGGTGAGCGCGGGTTGAACGGCGTGGTCTCGCGTTGGGGCACCTCGAGCGCCTTGCCGTAGAGCTCCGACGTCGAGGCCTGATAGAAGCGGGTCTTGCCCTCGAGGCGAAGGATGCGCATGGCCTCGAGCAGCCGCAAGGTCCCGAGACCGTCGGCGTTGGCGGTATATTCCGGCGTCTCGAAGCTCACCTGCACATGGCTTTGCGCCGCGAGGTTGTAGATTTCATCGGGCTGGTGCTCCTGGATCAGGCGCACCAGGTTGGTTGCGTCCGTCAGATCGCCGTAGTGAAGAAAGAAGCGGGTCTCGGCCTCGTGCGGGTCGACGTAGAGGTCGTCGATGCGCTGGGTGTTGAAGGATGAGGAGCGCCGCTTGATGCCATGGACCGTGTAGCCCTTGTCGAGCAGCAGGCGCGCGAGATAAGCTCCGTCCTGGCCGGTGATACCGGTGATCAGCGCCGTCTTGCTCGCCAAGGGCATGCACTCCGAAAAGTCCGCCAGGGCTGCCGATTGGCCCAGAGATCTTGCCATATGCCGCGGCTGCCCGCAGCATCCGCGGCGGCAGGGCCGCCTCGGCTTGAACGATCCTGCCCGGCGGACTATACACCATGTTCCGCCACGGGGATCGCAGATGGGGGATCTCGATCATGGAGGGGTGCCGCGCGTCCACTGACCCCTGGATTGTCGTCAACACCAATCCATATCGGGAGCGTCTGGTGCTCGAGAACCTGCAGCGCCAGGCAATCAACGCCTATTGCCCGATGATCCGCAGGCACCGGTCGCACGCGCGCCGCGTCGAGTCCGTGCTGCGCCCCCTGTTTCCCGGCTACCTGTTCGTGCAGGTCAACGCCGACCTGAAGCGCTGGCAGCCCCTCCAGTCGACGCACGGCGTGCGCAGCGTGGTGCGCACCGGGGACGATCCGAGCTTCATCGCCGACGCCTTCATCGCCGGTCTCAGGACGCGCGAGATCGACGGCGCGGTCGTGCGCCCGCCGACCCCCTATCGGGTCGGCCAGGAGGTCAGGATCTCCGGCGGGCCGTTCGACGGCTTCATCGCCACCATCCTCGACCTCGACGAGAAGGACCGCATGCTGGTGCTGCTCGATGTCATGCACCGCGGCATCAAGATCAAGCTCAACGGTGAGATGGTGATGCCCACCTATGGCACCTGAGGTCGAGCCGTGCGCCCGCGGCCGCGCGCGCGGCGGCTCGATCGGGGCCTGTTGGGCGTGCGCCGCGGCTGCGTTCGGGGCGCTGCTCGCCGTCGTGCCCTTTGCCTCGGCGCAGACCGACTGCCAGACGGCCTTCGAAAGATGGGCGAAGCTCAGCAGCGCGCGGGTGCGCGGCACCGCGCAGAACGAAGGCCGCGGCGACTGCATCCCGAGCGAGGCCATGCGCCAGGAGCTGCTGACCGCGCTCGTGCGCACGAAAGGCCTGTGCGCCGGCGCCGATCACGGCGCGACGCGAACCATGATCGACATCAACCAGTCCTTCGTCACCGCCCTCGTCCTCTGCCGTCCAGACCCGGCGGACCCGCCGCCACCCGCGGAGGAGAAGATCGTCGAGCCGCCGCAGCCTCCGACTCCGCCGCCGGCACCGAAGCCACCGCCGCCTCCGCCGAAGGTGGTCGCAGCCCCGCCTCCGCCCTCTCCGCCCTGCCTCGAGATCTCGCCGGGAAAGGCGGAGCAGTTCGCGCTCGTCAATCGACGCTGCCGGGGGCATACGGTCCTCGCCGTCATCGAGACGCGCGGCGCCGGCGGAGAGACCGTGTGCAAAGGCTATTCCATCAACCAGAGCCTGGCCGTGCGGACAGCAGGCAATGCCCCGCCGCGGATCAACCACGAGTGCGTGCTGAGCGCAGGGCCGTGCAACCAGACGCGCCTGGAGAACATGTTCCCGGAGTGCGATTTCTAAGCAGGCTCTCCCGGACAGGACATCGCTTGGAGTTGATGGCGTACCCTTCGTTTCTCGGTGCACTGGGTCCCCGCCTTCGCGGGGATGACGTATGTGTGGCGAGGTTGCGCGCTCCCAACTGGCGTCATTCCCGCGCAGGCGGGAACCCAGGTCACGTTGCCACCGGGGATCGCTTGCTGTTCAAGCACCAACGCGACCGCATTCGATCCGTTGGCCGGATGAGCAGAGCTTGCTCAGCCTGCTCGAGTTCGAAGAGTTGGCGCAGATGTGTCAGGTTTCACGGCTTCGAGATTTAGGCAGTCGGGCGCCGGCAGTCGGCAGTCGCAAAATTCGATCCCTACGACTGCCGAAGCCCAACTGCCGACTACCGGGCTAGCCGCTGGAGCGCGCAACGGCGCGGTCGCGCCGCGTACCGGACCGCCGGCGCGGGCTTTACGGCCCCCGCGAGCCGGCATGCGGGGCGCGCGCCGTCACCGGCCACAGCTCCTTCACCTCCGGCGGGAGCTGGCCGATCACGTCGGCAACCTCCCCCGGATCGCAATGATGCGTGAGCAACGCGAACACGTCGCGCACGGCGGGCTCCACCGGGATGGTGTGCGGGCGCAGCTTCGCCGTCACCCCGTCCAGGAACTCCCGCTTGGTGCGCACCTTCTTCTCGGGTGTGCGCCCGGGGCGCCAGCCCTCGAAATAGACCCCGCGCACCACGAGCGGCAGCTGCGCCGCAAGGTCGATCGCCTCCTCGGGCGTCAGCCGGTCGCGCAGCTGGTGCAGGACCGCCCGCAGCACGCGGTAGGCAGCGCCTTCGTCGGCCAGATCGCCGTTATCACGCAGCTCCTTGAGCCATTCCTGCGTCTGCTGCACGGCACGGGCGAGCGTGGATGGTAGCGTCATCGGCGTTGTCCTTCGACCAAAGGCAGGTTCCCGGACAACGCCAGTAGGCCCGGCCCGGCTTGCGGCATTGATGGACATCAAGCGTTCAATCGCGATGGCAGGGGCTCGAGCTGCTGCGTTTGGCGTGCATCGACGCCGATCGCCGGCCCGGGGTGCTGTGCAGCTTCCGGTAGGGCAAACCCCTCCTAAACCTTGATCGCCTTCGTGCCCGCTGTCCTTGCTGGCTGTGTGCGCGGAGACGCGCTAACTATCCGCCGAGCACCCTGGCTCCGCCACACGTGAGGTTCCCGGCCGGGACCTCGGGCAGACCCGTTCCGCACAGCAGGCGTTGAAGGACATGGACCGAAGCTTTCCGCGCGATTGGATGTGGTCGGAGGCGTTCGCCCTGCTGGCGCAGGCCGAGCGCCTGCATCGGGAGGTCTTCAGGCCGATCGCGTCGGCGACACGCGCGCCGGCCTGGGAGCCGCCGGTCGACATCCTGGAGACCGCCGCCGAGCTGCTCATCGTGGTCGCCCTGCCCGGCGTGGACCCGGACCGGGTGGAGGCGGCCATTGTCGATCAGGACCTCGTGATCGCCGGCACGCGCGAGCTGCCGCGCGAGCTGCACACGGCCGTCATCCACCGGCTGGAGCTGCCCCAGGGGCGCTTCGAGCGCCGCGTGCGGCTTCCCGGCGGCACCTACACGCAGCCGCGCCGCGCGGCGGTGAACGGCTGCCTGCTGATCCGGCTCGACAAGGTGGAGACGGTCCGTGGCTGATGCAGATGCGGCGGCAGGTGCCGGCGCCCCGGAGGCGAGCCACCCGCCGCCGCCTTCCGATTCCCTCATCATCGTGCCCGTGCGCAACACGGTGCTGTTTCCGGGCATGGTCCTGCCCATCACGGTCGGGCGGCCGCGCTCGATCGCCGCCGCTCAGCAGGCCATGCGCGAGCAGCGCCAGCTCGGCATCCTGATGCAACGCAACCCCGAGGTGGGCGATCCGGGCCCCGCCGACATGCATCGCGTGGGCTGCGTGGCTAACCTGATGCGCTACGTCACCGCGCAGGACGGCACGCACCATCTCGCCTGCCAGGGCGAGCAGCGCTTCCAGGTCCGGGATTTCCTCGAGGGGTGGCCGTTCCTCGTCGCCCGCGTTGCGCTCGTCCCCGAGCCCGAGTCCAGGAGCCCGGAGATCGAGGCGCGGTTCCTGAACCTCCAGCGCCAGGCCGTCGAGGCCCTGGAGCTGCTGCCGCAGGCGCCGCCCGACCTGCTCTCGGCGATCCGGTCCATCACCTCGCCCGCCCATCTCGCCGACATCGCCACGGCCTACATGGACCTGAAGCCCGAGGAGAAGCAGGAGATCCTGGAGACCATCGACGCGAGCGCGCGCATGGACAAGGTGGCGCGCCTGCTCGCCGAGCGCATCGAGGTGCTGCGCCTGTCGCAGGAGATCGGCCGCCAGACCCAGGCCGCCCTCGACGAGCGCCACCGCGAGGTGCTGCTGCGCGAGCAGCTGGCGGCCATCCGCCGGCAGCTCGGCGAGGGCGAGGAGGGCAAGGCCGAGATCGCGGAGCTGGGCGAGGCGATCGCCAAGGCGCAGATGCCCAAGGAGGTGGAGGAGCAGGCGAAGAAGGAGCTGCGCCGGCTGGAGCGCATGCCGGAGGCCTCGGCCGAGCACGGCATGGTGCGCTCCTACCTCGACTGGCTGATCGAGCTGCCCTGGGCGCTGCCCGGGGAGGCGCCCATCGACATCGCCGAGGCGCGCCGCATCCTGGACGAGGACCACTACGGCCTCGACAAGATCAAGCGGCGCATCGTCGAGTACCTCGCCGTGCGCAAGCTCGCCCCGCACGGCAAGGCGCCGATCCTGTGCCTGGTAGGCCCGCCGGGCGTGGGCAAGACCTCGCTGGGACAGTCCATCGCACGCGCCATGGGGCGCAAATTCGTGCGCGTGAGCCTCGGCGGCGTGCACGACGAGGCCGAGATCCGCGGGCACCGGCGTACGTACATCGGTGCGCTCCCCGGCAACATCGTGCAGGCGATCCGCAAGGCCGGCACCCGCGACTGCGTGATGATGCTCGACGAGATCGACAAGGTGGGCGCGAGCATCCAGGGCGACCCGGCTGCGGCGCTGCTCGAGGTGCTGGACCCCGAGCAGAACAACACCTTCCGCGACAACTACCTTGCCGTCCCGTTCGACCTGAGCCGGGTGGTGTTCATCACCACCGCCAACCTGCTCGACACCATCCCAGGCCCCCTGCGCGACCGCATGGAGGTGATCCAGCTCTCGGGCTACACGGCCGCCGAGAAGCTGCAGATCGCCCGGCGCTACCTGGTGCGGCGCCAGCTCGAGGCCAACGGGCTGAAGTCCGAGCAGGTGGAGATCACCGACGCCGCGCTGCGCGACATCATCCAGGACTACACCCGCGAGGCCGGCGTGCGCACCCTGGAGCGCCAGATCGGCCAGGCGCTGCGGCACGCCGCCGTACGCATCGCCGAGGGTGAGCCGAACCCCATCCGCATCGATGCCGGCGACCTCGCCACGATCCTCGGGCCGCGCCAGTTCGAGAGCGAGGCGGCGATGCGAACGAGCGTGCCCGGCGTCGCCACCGGGCTCGCCTGGACGTCGGCGGGTGGCGACATCCTGTTCATCGAGGCGACGCGCACGCCGGGCGGCGGCCGGCTGATCCTGACGGGCCAACTGGGCGAGGTGATGCGCGAGAGTGCCCAGGCCGCCCTCAGCGTGGTCAAGAACCGCGCCGCCGCGCTCGGCATCGACCCGGCGGCGTTCGAGCGGAGCGACATCCACATCCACGTCCCGGCAGGTGCCATCCCCAAGGACGGCCCCAGCGCCGGCGTCGCCATGCTGATGGCGCTCACCTCGCTCATGACCGACCGCACGGTGGCGAGCGACACCGCCATGACCGGCGAGATCAGCCTGCGCGGCCTCGTCCTGCCGGTGGGCGGCATCAAGGAAAAGGTGGTTGCGGCGGCGCGCGCCGGGGTGAAGCGCGTGATGCTGCCGGCCCGCAACCGCAAGGACTTCGAGGACATCCCCGACGAGGTGCGCCAGGCGATGGAGTTCGTCTGGCTCGACACGGTGGACGACGCCGTCCACGCCGCACTCGAGCAGCGCGTGGCGGCCGAGCCGGCGCCCCGTGCCATCTCCGGCGGCTGAGGCGGCCGCAATCGGCGTCCTGCCCGCTGCTGCGGGGGCTCGGCTCCCGCATATCGCCAAAATCGCATCGCTCAATGGTGGCGCGGCGTGCTCGGGCGCGCCCGACTTTTGCGAGGGAGCCCCACCCCAATGCCGCTCACCAGGTTCGAGATCGCGTCGCGCGTGCCCTATGCCGGCGGACGGCGCTTCGGCGCCGTGGGCACCTTCGAGCAGGTGGACGGCACCGCGCACTTCGCGGTCGACCCGCTGCAACCGGCGAACGCCCCGATCTGCGACCTGCAGCTGGCGACGCGCAACGCGGCGGGGCTGGTCGAGTTCACGGCCGATTTTTCCGTCGTGCTGCCGGTGGACGCCGCCCAGGGGAACGGCCGCTGCATCGTCGAGTTGCCCAACCGCGGCCGGCGCCGCGTCGCCGCCCTGATGAACTGCGCGCCCCCGGACGCGCCCGTGGGACCGCAGGCCCACCCCGGCGACGGCTTCCTGTTTGCCCGCGGCTACACTGTGGCCTCCATCGGCTGGCAGTGGGATGTCTACCCAAGCCCGGAGCTCCTGGGGCTCACCGCGCCCTCCGCCATGCAGGACGGCAGGCCCGTCGCCGGCGAGACGATGGTCGAGATGCGGCCGAACGAGCGCCAGTCGACGCGCCTCCTCGCCGACCGCATCCACCGGCCGCTCCCGGCCGCTGCAGGCGAGCAGCCCGGCGCGCGCCTGCTCGTGCGCGACTGGGAGGACGGGGAGGATCGCCTGATACCGCGCTCCCGCTGGCGCTTCGCGCGCGAGACCCTGGCGGGGGCCGTGGAGCCGTCGGCCCAGCACGTCTGGCTCGAGGGCGGCTTCGAGCCCGGGCGCATCTACCAGCTCGTCTACGAGACCGACCGGGCGCCGGTGGCCGGCCTCGGCCTCCTCGCGGCGCGCGACGTGGCGGCGTTCCTGCGCACGCCCTCGGCCACCAATCCGATCGACGGCGGCAGCCTGCGGGCCCTCATCCTCTACGGCATCTCGCAGACGGGGCGGATGCAGAGGCACTTCCTGAGCCTCGGGCTCAACCGCTGCGAGGACGGCGCCCGCGCCTACGACGGCTTCCACGTGCACGTTGCGGGTGCGCGGCGTGGCGCCTTCAATCACCGCTTCGCCCAGCCCTCCAACCAGACGACGCCGCTGTGGGGCCATTCCTTCCCGTTCGCCGACGCGGTCACGACGGATGCACTGACCGGGCGTACAGGCAGCCTCCTCGACCGGCTTGCCGAGACCGCCGACCTGCCCAAGATCGTCGCGACCGACAGCGCCGCGGAGTACTGGCGGGGCGATGCCGCGCTCGCGCACATCGACACCGCGGGCCGCGACGACCTCCCCGAGCATCCGTCGGCGCGCAGATATCTCTTCGCCGGCGTGCAACACGTGCCAGGCTACCTCGGCCAGTCGCGCACGAACCCCGGGACCGGCACGATCGCCCGCTACACTCTCAACGTGCTCGACTACCTGCCGCTACACCGCGCCGCGCTGATCAATCTCGACCGCTGGATCACCGAGGGCCTCGAGCCGCCCCCGAGCCGCCATCCCCGCCTCTCCGACGGGACGGCGGTCGCGCGCGAGGCGGTGCTGGCCCTGTTCACGCGCCTGCCGGGCTTTGCGCCGCCCGACCCGCGGCGGCTGCCGTTCATCCGCTCCGTGGACATGGGCAGCGACGAGGCGACGGGCATCGCCCGCTATCCCGCACAAGAGGGCGCGTTCTATCCGGCCCTCGTCTCGACCGTGGATGCCGACGGCAACGAGACGGCGGGCATCCGCATGCCGGACGTTGCGGTGCCGGTCGGCACGCATGCCGGGTGGAACCCGCGCGATCCCCTCACCGGATCGCCGGAGCAGATCGTGCCGATGAACGGCCTCACGCTGTGGTTCGCGCCCGACGAGGCAACGCGCGCCGCACGCGGGGACCCGCGCAGGTCGCTCGCCGAGCGCTATCGCGACGAGGCCGACTACGCCGCCAGGGTGCGCGCCGCAGGGCAGCGGCTCGCCGCGGAGCGCTACCTCCTCGAGGAGGACGTGGAGCGCGTGGTGGAGGCGGCCGTCGCCCGCTACCGGGCCGCTCTCGCCCCGGCAGCTGCGGGCGAGACGCTCCGATAGGACAGCCGGCCGCCGGAATGGCCGATCCCTGAGCGGCATCGGCTGGTGACAGGAATCCGGCCCTCGGGCTACCCTGGGACCAGGGTGGAAACGTCGCGGGAAAGCACCCCGCAGGGGAGGGTTTGCCATGCTCGCATTCGCGCGCATCCTATGCTTGATCGGCATCGCGGCCTGGCCGGGCCTGCTGGCGGCGCAGGAGTTTCCCGGCCGCACGATCAAATTCATCGTGCCGTACCCGGCCGGCGGCCCCGCCGACTCCATGAGCCGCGTCGTCACCGAGAAGATGGCGGCCGTGCTCGGCCAGACCATCGTGATCGAGAACCGCGCCGGCGCGGGCGGTCTCACGGGCACCGCCGCAGTCGCCAAGGCGGAGCCTGACGGCTACACCATCGGCATCACGCCCTGCGCCATTCTGGCGATGGCCGTCAACCTGCGCGAAACCATGCCGTTCCGCCCGCTCGAGGACCTCGCCCTCATCACGCAGATGGTATCGGTACCAGAGTTGCTCGTGGTCAACGACAAGGTGCCGGCCAGGACCGTGGCCGAGCTGATCGCCCTGGCGAAGGCGCGGCCGGGCGAGCTGACCTTCGCCACCGCCGGCGTCGGCGGCATGACGCACCTCGCCATGGAGCTTCTCAAGGTCACCGCACAGATCGACCTCGTGCACGTGCACTACACGGGAGCAGCGCCGGCGGTCAACGATCTGCTCGGCGGCCACGTGCAGCTGATGTTTGCCGACATGCCGGTGCTGCTTGCCAATGTGAAGTCCGGCAAGCTGCACGCGCTGGGAATCGGCAGCCGCAAGCGCACCGCGCTCCTGCCCGACGTGCCCACCATGGCCGAGCTCGGCATGCCGCAGGTGGAGGCCGACAACTGGTACGGCATGGTGGCGCCCGCCGCCGCGCCGCCCGCGGTGCTCGCCAGGCTGCATGCGGCCGCAGTCGAGGCGCTGCATTCTGCCGAGGTCAGGAACAAGCTCGCGGCGCAAGGTGCCATCGCTGTCGGCAACCCCTCCGCCGAGTTCCAGGCCTATGCCAGGAGGGAGACCGAGCGCTGGGGCAGGGTGATCGCCACCGCCGGCATCAAGAAGATCAGGTAGCGGGGGTCTGGCTTCCGCGGTCAATAGATGTCGACAAACTCGGTAGCGCGCATGGAGGGACGCCCCGCGAACGCCGCGTACCATTGGGTGAGCCTGGGGCGGCCGGTGCGCCACGCGTCTGCGGCGAAGCGGAAATCGAGGTGTGCCAGCGCGCAGCCGGCGGTGACGTGGCCGATGTCGGCCGTACCGGACGCCTCGAGCCCCTCAGCCTCGAGGCGGTCGAGCACCGCGGCCGTCTTGAGCCGGATCGCGGCCAGATGGCCCTCGCTCTGGGCCGCCTGGGCGCGTCTCAGCTCGGTGACCCGCAGCACGTTGATCTCCATCAGGCCGTCGCCCAGGGCCTGGCGGCGCAGTGCGTTCCAGCGCGCCGCCGGCTCGGCGGGAAAGAGCCTCGGGCCGTCGTGCAGGGTATCGAGGTACTCGGCTATGACGCGCGAGTCGTAGAGGGCGGTGCCGTCGTCGAGGACCAGGGTCGGGATCTTGTTGAGCGGGTTCGACGCCATCACCTGGGCGTTGGGTTTGTCGGCGGCCACCACCACCCGCTCGGTGATGATACCGCCGGCGACGCCCGCCTCGTGCGCCGCCACCATGACCTTGCGCACGAACGGCGAGCGGGATGACCACAAGAGCCTCATCATTTACCCTCTGACACGAGCACACACTCGGGACAGTCGACTGACTGTCGAGGTACCTGTCGTTGAAACGGCGCGCCTCACTGAGGCCGCCGAACCGGAGATGCGCCGCTTGAACGGCTATCCCTTCTTGCCAGCGGCAGGCGGCGGCCCGCGCTTGGCGAACATCTCGGTGGTGATGTTGTCGTACCACGCCACGCTCTCGAGGTAGTTCTGCCGGCGTACATCGTCCGGCTCGCCGGGCTGAGAGACGAAAGAGCCCGAGGGTTCGAGCTTGCCGTCCTTGGGCGTGTAGTTGGCGCCGATCTTCACGTCGTCGTTCGGGGCGAGCAGCGACCAGCAGGTGTTGCGGAAGCGCGGCTCGAACTTCTCCTTGTTGGCGAGCACGGCCAGGATGTCGGCGGCGACCACCTTGGCCTGGCTGTTGGCCGAGAACGCCGACTTCGGCATCTCCGCCGCAATGGCGGCATCGCCCAGCACGTAGACGTCCGTCGCCTTGCGCGAGGCGAAGCTCTCCGGGTTGACCGGGGCCCAGTCGCCGTCGGTGACGCCTGTCCTCGCGGCGATCTCGCCGGCCCGCTGCGGCGGGATGATATTGCCCACGTCGGCCCGCAGGTTCTTGCCGGCCTTGGTGACGATCTCCTTGGTCTTGGCATCGACCCGCACCACCGAGAAGTCGTCGATCTCGTTCGACAGGTTGAGCTCGATGATGTCCTTGTAGTGGCGCCCGAAGGCCTCGATGAACACCGGCTGCTTGGAGAACGACCGCTTGGCATCGAGGATGACGAGCTTCGACCTCGGCTTACGGGTCTTGAGGAAGTGGGCGATCATGCACGCACGCTCGTAGGGCCCCGGCGGACAACGGAACGGATTGCCGGGCACCGTCATCACCACGGTCCCGCCGTCGCGCATGGCCCGCAGCTGCAGCATCAGGAGGCGCTTCTGCCCGGCGTCGGTGGTGTAGGCATGCGGCAGGACGAGTGCGGCAGCGGGCGAATAGCCCGGGATCGAATCGAACTTGATGTCGATGCCGGGGGAGAGCACCAGCCGGTCGTACGGGAAGCGGCGGCCGCTGCGCGTCCGCACGGTCTTGCGGGCGGTGTCGACATCGGTGGCGAGGCTCTGCACGATCCCGATGCCCAGCCCGCGCAGCCCGCCATATCCGTGGCTGAGCGACTCCAAGGTGCGGAAGCCGCCGAGGTAGAGGTTGGAGAAGAACGACGAGCTGTAGACCGGATTGGGCTCGATCAGGGTGACATCCAGGTTGGGCGCGCCCGACTTCACGAGGTGCGCCACCGTCGCCCCGCCGGCGCCGCCGCCCACGATCACCACCCTGGGCCGTGCCTGCGCGATTGCGAACGTGGAAACCAGCGGGGTTGCCGCAATCCCGGCGCCTGCAGCGGCGGCCAGCTTCCCGAACTCCCTCCTGGACAGCTTCGACATGATCGTTTTCCCCAACGTGCCAATGTGCCGGGCGTGAGTATATCAAGGCGCCACAGCCTGGCCTACGCGTGCGCGCGTCGAGTTTCGTCTGTTTTGACGCCGGCCTGCGGCAGGTTTTTCCGCGCCGCGGACCAGTCATGAAAGCGCGCTTCACGCGCGGCCCAAGTCCCACCCACTCGCCACGCGCAATCCCCCAACGCCGAGAGCCCCACCGGAGGGAGCGCCTCCGCGAGGGTGCGACGGGTACGCGGGCGCCCCATGGGCAACCCGGGGGCCGGTTGTCCTCCGGCCCCGGGAGGCTTCGCGAAGCCTCCCTGAGAACCCCCTTGCAGGGGCTCCCTGGGACCTTGCGGGGTCCCCTGGATCGCCTTGCGGCGCCCGCGTTGGCGGCGATTTCTGTCCCGGTCCGCTCTTCGGCCTGCCGCGGTGTGCAGCTGGCCATGCAGCCGTTTGGCAGCCGACGGTTCCCCGCCATCGCTGGCGCTTCCCCGTCAGCGGGCTTCCCGAGCCTCCTGGATCTCGGGCCTCCGTTCAGGCCCTACCTTCCAGGCGCCGGCCGCCTGCACGTGAGAAGGACGGATGCATCCACGTCCCGTCGCAACAGGCGGCGCGAAATGATAGGCATGGCCGGGAGGGACCGGCATAAAATTCGTGTGCACAATCCGCAACCAATGTTAACGCGGGGTGTCGGTCGCGGTGCCGGCCTGCCACATCGATGCGCCCGCTCAACCTGCGCGCCGCGCACGTTGGCGCGCTGCGCTAGCTCGGCTTACGTCCACGCGGGCCAATTGCGTGCAGCGGGCATTTGCTCCGAGCTTTGGCTTCAACGACGAGTGCATCGTCGTAGCCATCCTGCCAGACTATCAGGTCGACTAGGGCGTTGCCTGCAGCATCGACCCTGGACTTTGAGTATTGAGGGAGAGCCCTACCTCCGCGAGCGATCTCATTGAACGACTCGCCGTCGTTTTCCCGTACCGGTGGTTGTGCCGAGTTGGCGCAACCCTCGTATCCGGCGGGGGCACACGCGAGGCGTGCAACCCTGTTCTCCTCGCCGGGCCCGTTGCGACAGCCGCATGCGGGCCATAGCCTCGCACCCAAAAGCGTGCGCCAAGTCCAGGCGCCCAGGGACCGGAGGAACCCATGCGCAACGGCCAGATCGAAGTGCGTCCCATCGCCGGCGCGATCGGCGCCGAGATCCACAACGTCGACGTGAGCCAGGACCTCGACGATCGAACGATCGGCGACATCCGCAAGGCGCTGCTCGACCATTGCGTCATCTTCTTCCGCGCGCAGAAGCTCGATGCCGAGCGGCACAAGGCGTTTACGCGCCGCTTCGGCGAGATCTTCATCCACCCCAACTACGAGGGCATGCAGGCCGACCCCGAGATCGTCCAGATCGCGCGCGAGCCGGGCGACACGAAGATCGTCGGCGAGGACTGGCATGCCGACACCACGATGATGCCCGAGCCGCCCATGGGCGCCATCCTCTATGCCATCGAGGTGCCGCCCTGGGGCGGCGACACGCTGTTCGCCAACCAGTACCAGGCCTACGAGGCGCTCTCCGACGGCATGAAGCGCATGCTGTCCGCGCTCAGGGCCGTGCACACCGACCGCATGGTGGCGGGTCCCGCGGCCAACAGGAATGCCTTCCGTACCACCAAGGTGCGCGAGGACGCCGACTGGCGCGAGACCGTCAGCGCCCACCCGGTGGTGGTCACGCACCCGGAGACCGGGCGCAAGCTGCTCTACGTCAATCGCTCCTACACGGTCGGCTTCGAGGGCATGACGGAGGACGAGAGCCGGCCGCTGCTCGGCTATCTGCTCGACCACGGCCACCGGCCCGAGTTTACCTGCCGCTTCCGCTGGGAGCCGGGCTCCATCGCCTTCTGGGACAACCGCGCGTGCAAGCATCTGGCCATCCATGACGCCGGGCCCTTCCGCCGCGTCATGCGCCGCACGCAGATCGCCGGCGGGCCATTGCGCTGAGGCAGCCGAGCGGGCTGCGGGCACAGGCGGCGAAGGCACCCGTGACGCGGTGCCTGGCGCAACAGTGGAAAAGTCGGCCGGGCGTTGCCTTCGGCCGCGTCTTGCATTGCGCGTACGGCTGACGCATATGGTACGCAGTCTCGCTCGTCGAAGCGCCAGCCGACCTAGGCCTTTTGCCGTGGAATGAAGCCCGAGATGGACAGTCCAGCGCTCGACCGCCGCACTTTCGTTCTGGGTGCCGCCGCCGTCGTTGCCATCGCGCCGGTCCTCGGCGGCGAGGCCTCGGCGCAGAGCGCGCCGCCAGCCTGGCAGGAGGCGCTGAAGCGCATCGTCGGCGATGCGCAGCCGGCGACCGACGGCCGCCTAACGTTCGATCTGCCCGAGATCGCCGAGAACGGCAATATGGTGCCCTTCACGATCGGCGTCGACAGCCCGATGACCGAGAAGGAGCACGTCAAAGCGATTCATGTGATCGCGACCGCCAACCCGCAGCCGAACGTGGCCACGTTCCGGTTCACGCTGCTGTCGGGCAAGGCGTCGGCGAGCAGCCGTTTGCGCCTGGCCCAGACGCAGGACGTGATCGGCCTGGCCGAGCTCAACGACGGCAGGTTCCTGATGATCCGGCGGCCCGTGAAGGTGACCATCGGCGGTTGCGGCGGCTAGGTGGAGCGGAGGACGGCACAGATGACGAGGCCGCGTGTCAGGCTGCCGGAGCGGGCCAAGGTGGGCGACGTGATCGAGGTCAGGACCGTCATCACGCATGTGATGGAGACAGGCCAGCGCCGCGACGGAGGCGGCCAGCCGATCCCCCGCGACATCATCAACTCGTTCACGGCCACGTTCGCGGGAACGGAGGTGTTCAAGGCAGAGCTGTTCCCCGGCATCTCAGCCAATCCCTATCTGGCCTTCTATATGCGCGTCCCTGGCCCGGGGGAGTTCGAGTTCACCTGGACCGACGATCGCGGTGCCAAGGTTGCGGAGAAGCAGAAGCTCAACGTGGTTTGAGCGCCGGCGGCCCCGCATCCCGGCCTGCCGTTGGGGTGGCATCCGCAGGGGAGGAGACGAGCCATGGCCGATGAGGCCGTTTGCGCACAAAAGGGGCCGTATCAGGTGACGCTGGAGGCGGGCAAGGCGTACTTCTGGTGTGTCTGCGGGCGCTCTCAGAAGCAGCCGTTCTGCGACGGCGCACACAAGCCCACGGCTTTGCAGCCGCACCGCTTCGTCGCCGCGGCCTCGGGGACCTACAATCTGTGCGGCTGCAAGTCGACCGACGACCGGCCGTTCTGCGACGGCACCCACAACATCCTTTGATTGCGCCCGGCGTCGGCAGCGCTGCGGCACCCTGGGTGAAGCGGTCCCTCGACCCCCGGACCCCTGGCAAAGCCGGGCCCGGCAGGCAGAGGCCAACGAAAAGAGTTCCGCAGCTAGCACCTTGACGCGATATTATTACTACTATAGCCAAATAATGAGGGTCAGATTGGAAAAATCTTCCGATCAGGCCCGGAGAGATTTTCAGGCGCGCCATGCTCGACGAGATGGATGTCAAGATCCTGCGCATTCTGCAGCAGGACTGCACGCGGTCCGTGGCCGATATCGGCAAGGAGGTCGGGCTTTCCACTACCCCCTGCTGGCGCCGCATCCAGAAGCTCGAGGAGGCGGGTGTCATCAGGCGCCGCGTCGCCGTGCTCGACGCCAGGAGGGTGAACGCGGGCGTCACGGTCTTCGTCTCCATCAAGACCGACCAGCACACCCTGTCGTGGCTCGAGAAGTTCCACGCCGCCGTCGTCGACTTTCCCGAGGTGATCGAGTTCTACCGCATGAGCGGCGATGTCGACTACCTCCTGCGCGTCGTGGTGCCGGATATCGCCGCCTACGACGCCTTCTACAAGAAGCTGATCTCGCGCATCGAGATCTCCAAGGTATCGTCGGCCTTCGCCATGGAGCAGATCAAGTACACCACGGCGCTCCCGCTCGACTTCGCACTCCGGCGCTCCGAGACCTAGCCGCCTCGCAAAAGACCCGAGCTGCGCGTGCAGCAGGAGCCTGGACCGCGCTCCGGGCAGGCGAAGACACGCCAGCGACCGGGGACAGCGCTCCAGGGCGTGGACTTGACGGAGCGGCCAGGGTTCTGAGAGTCGCCGCACGCGGCCCCACGAGCCAACCCGGCGGCCCAGGCGGAGAGCGAGACCATGAGCGCGAGCGATACGAACGTCCACGTAGCGACACTGGAGGAGATCAAGAGCCACAACGGGCTCGAGTTCCTGCGCCGCATCGCCGATGGCCGCGTGCCGCAGCCGCCCATTGCGGCGACCCTCGGGTTCATCCTGGCCAAGGTGGCACCGGGCCTTGCCGTATTCACGATGACCCCGGACCGCCGCCACTACAATCCGATCGGGACCGTGCACGGAGGCGTGGCGTGCACCCTCCTCGACAGCTGCATGAGCTGCGCCGTCCAGACGCAGGTCGAGAAGGGCTTCGGCTACACCACCCTGGAGCTCAAGGTCAACCTGGTCCGGCCGATCACGGACAAGACGGGGCCGATCCGTGCGGAAGGCCGGACGCTGCACCTGGGGCGCCGCTCGGGCACGGCTGAGGGCAAGATCGTCGACGCCAGGGGCACGCTCCTCGCCCACGGCACCACCACCTGCATGATCTTCGAGCTTTGACGAGGGCTCCACCTCGAACCCGAGCGCATCCACCCGTCATCCCGGAAGCTGAGGGCGCAGCCCGAAGCTATCCGGGACCTCATGAAGCGAGTCGAGCCCAAACTCACGAGGTCCCGGATGGGAGTGCGGCTCGCGTTCCGCTCGCCTCGCTCCGTCCAGGATGACGGGTGAGGTGTCAGAACTTGAAGTTCAAGCCCGCGCTGATGCTGAAGTCGCGTGCTTCGTCGCGGCTGAAGGTCGAGGAGCCGCTGATGGTGGCGCCGAGGCCGGGGTCGAGCTGCAGGGTTATGCCGCCTTCGACCTTGCCGTAGGTGCGCGCGTCGAACGTCGAGATCGACGACAGAATCGGAAGCAGCGGGGCCTGGGTCAGGCTCGCAGTCAGCAGGCGCGCATCGTCGCCGAATTGATGCTCGAGCGTGACGTTGAGATAGGGGATGACCACGCCGTCGCCGGCCCTGAAGGGCGCAAGCAGGCGTACGCCGATATGGCCGGTCAGGGAGTCGAGCGACTGTGACGCCACGTCGAAGGTCAGCAGCGGATCGCCCTTCTCGGTGTAGCCGTCGACCCGCGCGCGGATGTAGGTCAGCCCCGCGATCGGCCCGGCGCGCACCTTGCCGAGGTCGAAAAGATAGCCCGTCCGCCCCGCAATGGCGAAGGTGAGGGCATCGGTCTCGCTGCGTACGGCGTCGATCACGCCGGGCCGGACGAGCCCGATGTCGTGCGAGCCGAGGCCGACGAGCACGTCGGCGAAGACGTGCCGCGTGGCGTACGACCAGTAGGCCGCCACCTGGACGGCGTCGAGATTGACGTGGGCGCCGCTGGTGAGGTCGGCGTTCGCGGTCGTGAAGTTGCCGGCGAGGCCGACGATGAGGTTGCGGTTGACGCTGTACTCGATGCCGGCCGTCCCGCCAGTGGCATCGTACTCGTAGCCGACGAGGTCGGGCGTCTCGCCGCGGTTGCCACGGAACAGGCTGCCCAGCGCGAAGGCGGTAACGCGGCTCGGCGGCCCCGTCCGCGACTTGTCGCTGCGCCCGAGGCCCATCGCGCCGTCGTCATCCGAGACGGTGCTGCCGGCGACCGAGACGAGCTGCCGGGTGCCGCCGAGGCGGTCGAGCAGCGAGGCGGTGAAGCCGCTCGCCGTCGCCTTCACGATGTCGGCCTGCACGGCAATGGTATCGGGGGCCATGACGATGTTGGCCATGTAGGTCCCGACGATCTCGAAGCCGCGGTTGGTGAGGTGCAGGCCATCGGGCCCGAGGAAGAAGCTGGTCTGATCGGGGCTGTTGATCGACCCGCCGCAAACGATGCCGCCGCCAGGGCACTTTACTCCTGTCAATCCGTAGGCAGCGAGGTTCGCCTCGACCTGCTGGCCCAGGCGATGCACGTCGAGCAGGAAGAAGCGGGTGCCCTCCCGGGCCATCGGCAGCAGGTCCTTCTGCAGGGCCTCGAAATAGGCGGCGCCGAACGCGTTGGCAGCGTCGACGTTGTTGGTGATTTGCGGAATTTGCAGCCCAGACATGCCGCTGAAGCCCGCGATCACGAAGGTCTGCGCGCCGGCATCCTTGAGCCTTTGGATCTCGCCTGCCGCCAGACTTGCGATGAACGCCCCGAAGGCGGGGGCGTCTGCAACGGTGCCGCCGGCGCCAGCGAAACCGATCCCGTCGTTGCCGCCGATGCTGATCGTCACCAGATCGCGCGGACCGAACGTCGGGTTCGACAGCAGGAACGCGTCGACCTGCTGGTGCAGGTGCCACCCTGGTGGGATGCCCGGCGGGGGGCCAGCATCCGAAGCCCTTGCGCCGCCGACCGCAAAATCGAAGATCGTCGGAATGCCCAGCTCTTTCTGCAGCGCGATCGGATAGACGCGCCAGACGCTCAGGGCCAGGCCGGGCGGTGCTTGAGGGTTCGGCGCCGGCGTGTCCGACAGGGTAAGGTCGGCGTAGCTGTCGCCGAACACGAACAGCTGCTTGAATTTCTCCTCCGCAGCGGCACCCGGCGCGAGGCCGACGACGGCGAGCAGCAGCGCTCCAACGGACAGGACGCAACGTGCCCATGCGGGCAAGCGAGGGCTACGCATCACGAACTCCCCCTTCGCAACGACGGTCTGGCTACCTTGGGCTAGGCGACAGTCCAGGCGCTTCCCGGGCCTGGAGGCTGTTCTGACGATACGCGCTCCTTCGGCCCACGCACGATTGTTGCGCGCCGCATATCCCGTGGGAAGGGGGCACCGGGATGATTTCTATTCGACCGTTGCTCCAGAGCCACCCGCACTTTTCCGCACGCATCGGGCGGCTTCGCCGAGCCTATGCGATCTCGGCGACGTCGGCGATCTGCGCGGGCATCTCCGCGGCGGTGTCGGGGCCCGGCCACCGCGCCTCGGCGATGCGGCTGCCTCCGGTGCCGGTGACACTGACATCGGTGAAGCCCGCGGCCTGCAGCCGCCCGGCAATGGTGTCGTTGCCGGCGAGGCTCTCGACCCAGCCCAGCGCGATCGTTGCGCGATAGCGCTTTCCCCGGCGCACTGTGAAAAGAGCCATGCTCGATCCCTGTCTCTCGTGTGAGGAGACGATGGCACCCGCAGCGCTCCTGTAAACGCGGCAAGCGCCGGCGTCAGCCCGCCGGACCTCGCGTCCTTATCGCGCACGGCGGGGATCGCGACCGGCGCCCGCAGCGTCCTCATGGCTCGCCGTGCCATTGCTTGGGCTTGGCCGCGGGGCTCGCACACCGCCCGGTGCAGGGCATTGCGCCCAAGCGAGCCGCCAGCGGGGCGAGGGAGGCCCGCTCCACAAGGCCGTGGGGTGCGCGGCGCAAGGTCCACTCGCGCCGCTTGCTCCATTGAAGTAGCCTGACGGCCGCGGCATGGGGAAGGCACATGGGCTTCGAGATCGAGCGGAAATTCCTGGTGTGCGGGGACGGCTGGCAGGGCCTCGCGACACGGTGCACACAAATCAGGCAGGCGTATCTGGCAGCGAACGGGAAGGCCTCTGTCCGCGTCCGCATCGAGGACAACCGGACCGCCACGCTCACCGTCAAGAACCGCGGGGCCGGCATACGGCGCCTCGAGCTCGAGTATGCGATCCCGGTCCTGGAAGCCGAATCGCTCGTCTCGCTGCGCACCGGCGCCGTCATCGAGAAGGCGCGCCACATCGTTCCCTTCGGCGGCGCCACCTGGGAGGTCGACGTCTTCGCCGGCGAGAACACCGGGCTGGTGATCGCCGAGGTGGAGCTTCGCGAGGAGCACCAGCACGTGGACCTGCCGCCCTGGGCCGGAGCGGAGGTGACGGGCCAGGTGCAGTACTACAACGGCGCCCTGGCACACAGCCCGTTCGGCAGCTGGGCCGCCTCCCCGCACACTCGGACGCGCGGCTGAGCAGATCGCACGGTGCAATGGCCGACAGGCCGTATTGCACCGATCCACCGTTTTGCTTGCGACGCGCGCGTTCGGTGCAATGCGGCTTCGCCTTATTGCGCCCTGCGCTGCCGGTGTCGCTCCACTGCCTTACTGCCTTGCTGCCTTACTGCCTTACTCGGGGAAATCGGCAAGCCAGGGCAGGGTAAGCCCCGATTCCCCGCCCGGCGCGGGTGCCGTTCACTGCCTGGCGATCGACCAAGGCCGGGACCCCGAAGGCTCAACCTCCGTCGTGATGCAGCCGGGACTCAACATCGCCGCGCGGGTGGACGCTGCAACAGCGGGCGCCGCGCCGACGCTCGAGGCGCTGGAGCCGACGCGCGATGCGGGCTGGGTGCTGCGCCACGAGGGCTCGAGCGTGCTCAGCGAGAGCGCGGTGGAATCCCGCTTCGCCTTCGCCAACGGGTTCCTGGGGATGCGTGCCGCGCGCGCTCTGGGCCGGGGGCCGACCTGGGTCTCATGGATGGGCTACAGCCGCTGGGCCTCCTGGCCGCGTTGCTACGTGGCGGGTCTGTTCGACGTGCCCGACACCGACCCGGCGATGCCCGCCCTGGTCCCGGTCGCCGACTGGTCGCGCCTGCGCATCGATCTCGACGGCGAGCCCCTGGTGAGCCGTACGGGCGAGGAGCTGCACGCCACCCGCCTGCTCGACATGCGCCGCGGCGTGCTGCTGTCCTCCTGGGCGCACCGCACGCCGGCGGGCATCCTGGTCGAGGGAAAGAGCCTGCGTCTGCTCTCGCTCGCGGACCGTGCCACGGGCCTGCAGCTCTACTGGCTCCGCCTCGATCGCGACGGCGTCGGGGTGATGCTCGACGCGAGCTTTGCCATGGCCGGCCTCGGCATGGAGCCCGTCCTCCTGGAGCAGGACATCGGCTCGTGGCGCACCGAAACCACGGACAAGGGCGTGGCCATGGCGGGGGCAACCCAGCTGCGTCTCGATGGCGCCTGCCTCGCTGCGGAGCGCCCCTTCCCCCTGCACTGGGTGTGGCGCTGGCGCTCCGTTGCCGGGCAGGCCGTGGAGCTGGTTCGCCTGATCGCGGCCGCCCGCGCCGACACCTTGCTGGACGATCCGGTTCCCGGCGCACGCGCCGCGCTGGCGCGCAGCCGTGCGCTGGGCTGGTGCCGGGCGCTTGCCGCGCACGAGGAGGCGTGGCAGGTGCGCTGGACGGCGGGCGACGTAACGGTCGAGGGCGACGAGGCGCTGCAGCACGCACTGCGCTTCGCCGTGTATCACCTGACGAGCGCGGCCAATCCCCAGGACGAGCACGTGTCGATCGGCGCGCGGGCGCTCACCGGCGACGCCTATCTCGGGCACGTCTTCTGGGACACCGAGATTTATCTCCTGCCGTTCTATACGGCAGTGTGGCCGCAGGCCGCGCGCGCGCTCCTGATGTACCGCTTCCATACCCTGCCGGCTGCGCGCGCGAAGGCGGCGGGCCTCGGTTTCAGGGGTGCGCTCTACGCCTGGGAATCGGCGGACACAGGCGCGGAGACGACGCCGGAGCGTGCGGTGACCGACGACGGCACGGTGGTGGAGATCCTGAGCGGCAGGATGGAGCACCACATCAGCGCCGACGTTGCCTACGCGGTGTGGCAATACTGGCGCGCGAGCGGCGACGATGCCTTCTTTCTCGACGCCGGCGCCGAGATCCTCATGGAAACCGCACGGTTCTGGGCCTCCCGGGCCGCGGCGGAGGCGGACGGGCGGCGCCACATCCGCCACGTCGTCGGGCCCGACGAGTACCACGAGGACGTTGATGACAACGCCTTCACCAACGTGATGGCGCGCTTCAACATCGCGCGCGCGCTCGAGGCCCTCGAGCTCATGCGCGAGCGCTGGCCCGACCGGGCCGCGGCGTTGCAGCGGCGGCTGGCGCTCGACGACAGCGAGCTCGACGACTGGCGCGATGCGGTGGCGCGCATCGAGACCGGACTCGATCCTGCGACCGGCCTCTACGAGCAGTTCGCCGGCTTCCACGCGCTGGAGCCCATCGACCTCGTCGCCTATGCCCGGCGCGCCGCGCCCATGGACGTGATGCTCGGCCGCGAGCGGACGCGACAGTCGCAGGTGATTAAACAGGCCGATGTCGTGGCCCTGCTGGGGCTGCTCCCGGAGGCGTTTGCCGGCCCGATGGCGGAGAGGAACTTTCGCTACTACGAGCCCCGATGCGCCCACGACAGCTCGCTGAGCGCGGGCATGCACGCCCTCGTGGCAGCGCGCCTGGGCGACCGGGAGACGGCACTCGGCTATCTGCGCGAGACCGCCTCCGCCGACCTCGATCTCGACCCCAACAGCGCCGGCGGCGTGCGCATCGCCGGGCTCGGCGCGCTGTGGCAGGCCGTGGTCCTGGGCTTCGCCGGCCTCGACCTCCAGGGCGAGGCCCTCGGACTGGATCCGCAGCTCCCCCCGCAGTGGAAGAGCCTCAGCTTCCGCGCGTGCTGGCGCGGCCGGTCCGTGGCGATCCGCATTGCCGGCGCAACCGTCGAGGTGCGGCTAGAGCAGGGCGCCGCCATGGAGATGCGGGTTGCAGCGAGGAGGCAGACGCTCACGCCCGGCGCCACGTTGCAAATGCAGCTGCAGGCCGGCTGACCGGGACCGGGGTCAGACCCCTCGCCGAGACGCTGGAGCGAAATCGCACCGTTGGAGGCGAGGGGTCTGACCCCGACGGAGACGACCCCACAGCCGACCCCAGCGGCGATCAGGAGCAGAGCGACCGATGGCCCGATCCGAGCCGAGGCCCGCGATCACCCGCGATGCCTACGACGCCGTCCTCCTCGATCTCGACGGCGTGATCACCGATACCGCGAAGTTGCACGAAGCCAGCTGGAAGCGCACGTTCGACGCGTACCTCGGCGGGCGTGCGACCCAGCGCGGTGAGCCCTTGCAGCCGTTCGGCCACGCCGACTATCGCCTCTACGTCGACGGCAAGCCGCGCAGCGACGGCGTGCGCGATTTTCTGGCCTCGCGCGGCATCTCGCTTCCCGAGGGGACACCGGACGACCCGCCGGAGGCCGAGACCGTCGGCGGGCTCGGCAACCGCAAGAACATGCTCCTCAATGCAGTCATCGCCGAGGAGGGCGTGCACGCCTACCCGGGCAGCGTCGAGCTCATTCGGTGGCTGCGCGAGAGGGGTTTCAAGCTCGCCGTGGTCACCTCGAGCCGCAACTGCGCGGCGGTGCTGAAGGCCGCCGGGCTCGATACGCACTTCGATGCACAAGTCGACGGCAACACGATTGCGTCCCGGCGTCTGGCCGGCAAGCCCGCCCCGGACACCTTCCTGATGGCCGCCGGGCTCCTGGGATGCGCGCCCGCCCGCGCCGTCGTGGTCGAGGATGCCATCGCCGGCGTCGAGGCCGGTCGCAACGGCGGCTTCGGCCTCGTCGTCGGCGTGGCTCGCAAGGGCGATGCAGCGGAGCTGATGCGCAGCGGCGCACATGCGGTGGTCGACGACCTCGGCGTGCTCGTCCCCCCGCCTCCCGGCGCTGCCGATGGCCCCGCGCAGTGACCAGGGCTCCGGGTTCAGCCGAAGCGTAGAGAGCTGGCCTGGTGAGCCGTGAACGTTGTATTGCGGTCATTCAGCCGCAAAGGACCGACATCGAGCACGATCGGCGTGTGCGCGACGGTGCCGCAGGTCGAAAAAAACCCGGCGCGCGGGAACGCAACGGAGGGTCGCTCCATCCAACGTGCCGGACGGACAGCGGCCAACGATCAGGGTTCGCACGCTGCCGCCACCTTGGAACGTCATTCGCCTCCGGAGGTCATCATGCCATCCCCGAAGCTCCTGCAGCCAGCAACTGTTCGTCGCCTGGCCCAGGCCACAGCAATCGCCGCGCTGGCGGGCCTGCCTTTCAATGCCACGGTCGCCCCTGCTCATGAGGGGTCGCACAAGCAGGTCGTCTGCAGTCCGGGCGCGAACGCGCTCCGTGACGCGATGCGCACGCTCTGGGCGCAGCATATGGAATGGACCTACGCGGCGGTGACGGCGTTTGCCACCGACCAGCCGTCCTTCAAGGCCACCGCCGCTCGGCTGATGCGGAACCAGGCCGACATCGGCAATGCCATCAAGCCCTTCTATGGCAGCAAGGCGGGCGATGCCCTGACCAAACTTCTCCAGGAGCACATCGGCGCCGCGGTCGAAGTCGTCAAGGCCGCCAAGGCGAATGACAAGGCCGCGCTCGAAAGGGCCATTCCTGCAGCCTATGCGAATGCCCAGGAGATTGCCGACTTCCTTTCGGGCGCCAATTCGAACTGGCCGCACAAGACTGTGCGCGAGATGATGAAGGGCCATATCGATACGACGCTCGTCTATGCCACGTCGATCCTGAGGGGCAAGTACGACGAAGGCATCGCCGAATATGGCAAGGCCGAGGAGCACATGATGATGCTGGCCGATGTGTTGAGCGCCGGCCTGATCGCTGCCTTCCCCGAAAAGTTCAAGAACTGACGGCAATTCGGAGGGTTCTGCCATGATCACCTATGCACTGCTGGCCTTTGCGATCGCAGCCATCGGCGGTCTGGTTCTGGCTTCGCAGGTGTTGCGCGCGAAGCTGGCATCCTGGCCCCTCTCCCTGCTGCATGCGGCTCTCGGCGCGACCGGCCTTCTCCTGCTGATCGTGGTCCTGCTGCAGGGCGGGGCACCGCCACGTATTCTCGTCGGCTTCGTTCTGCTGCTGGTTGCGGCGCTCGGCGGGTTTTTTCTCGCCTCGTTCCACCCGCGCATTCCTGAAGGTCCGGCGCTGCGCGACACCTATCTGCACATGGGGACCATGATTGTCGCCTTCATGTTTTTCACTCTGCGGCTGCTTCTGCGGCTGGACCATCTGCAACCGCTGGCGCCGGACGGTCTATCGCTGCTTCTCGATGCGGGCGGTTTCCTTGCCCTTGTGGCGGGGGGCTGGCTTGGCGCCCGACTGGTCTATGGCCATGGCATCGGTTCGAGGTCGAGCGCAGGCGGCTCCGTACATCCGAGGAAGGGCGACCGAAAAACCCCGGCTGGGACCTGACAAGCAAGGCTCGTACGACGCAACCCAGCTAGAGGAACGCTCGATGACTTCCAATATCTCGATTAGTATCTCGACGCTCGCCCTCCGCAAGGAGGGCAATTGCCAGGACGGCGGCGACGGAGCGCGTCCGTATCGGACGCGACCTACAAGCTCCGGAAACAGGCGCGGCGCGGATGCTGGTCGGCTCGAGCCGAGCCCAGGCGCTGGCGTAAAGCGGGAGGGATGCCTTTTGGCACGGGCCAGCCATGCTGCAAGGAACGAGCGCAAACCCACACGTGGGTGAAAGGACAGCCTTCGTCTTCGCTGGAGGCGGCAGCCTCGGTGCTATCCAGGTCGGCATGCTGCACGTTCTGCTCGAGGCTGGACTTCGGCCGGACTTCGTCGTCGGCTCGTCGGTCGGCGCCATGAATGCCGCGTACTTTGCCGGTGCGCCGGATGTTGCGGGCGTGTCGCGGCTGGCGGACATCTGGTTGGGTCTCCGGCGCGCGGACATCTTCCCGCTGACGCTGTCGAGCGCTTTGAGCCTCTTTCGCCACCCCGAGAGCATCGTCGATCCCAGCCGCCTGCGGCACATGATCGAGGGCAACCTTTCCTTTGCGCAGCTCGAAGATGCGACCATTCCGCTTCATGTAATGGCGACGGACCAGCAGGGGGTAGGCGTCCGGCTCTCGACCGGCCCAGCAGCAGACGCCATTCTGGCAAGCGCCGCCGTGCCTGGGATCTTTCCGCCCGTCGCGATCGGCGGCCGCCACTTGATGGACGGCGCAATTGCGGCGAACACACCGCTGCGCCTGGCTGTCGAGCTCGGCGCAACGCAGATCATCGTGCTCCCGACCGGCTACGCATGCGCACTCGAAGAGCCACCGAAGGGAGTGATCGCCAAGGCCCTGCATGCGGTGACACTGCTGATCGCATGGCAGCTGATGCACGAGATCGACGTGATCCCGCAGGGCATTCAGGTGCATATGGCGCCAGCGCTCTGCCCGCTCGAAATCTCGCCCTTCGACTTCTCCGCCTCGGGGCAGCTCATAGAGCGCGCAATGCGGTCGACGAAAAAGTGGATCGACGCCGGCGGTCTGGCGCGGCAGACCCGCTCCCGGGAGCTTGCGGCGCATCACCACCATTGATGCAACCGTCACCGCCCATCCGAGCAGGACACCCGGGTCGTTTGCGGTGGCCTGAACCGTGGGCGTCCAGCGACGGATGGCTTGACGACTTTGCCGGCGGAGGCCTGACGATATCTGCATTCCTCGAGCTGCTTCCTGCCGCGCCCTGTAGTACGGGTTTTGAGCGATCCGACGTTACGTCAGACATACCGGAAGCGGCGCAAGCCCGTTGCAGGTCGATCACCCGACTGCTCGATCGTCCGAGCTCGCCTTCGGCAGCCATCGGCCCCGGCTGCCGCGCTGGAGGACACGTCCTCCTGGCCCGGAATCGGGACATTGCAGGTGCCGGCGCGGGGCCGCATTTCATCGGCGCCGCGACGAAAGCCGGCCTTGCGCCTCAGCCTCGGCGCGATCCCGGACCCGAGGTCAGGTGCCGCAGAAGGTTTGGCGCACAACCTGCTCGGGGCGCGGCGGCTCCGCGTAGCGTCGATGCTGCGGCTGGTCGTGGTACGGGCGGGAGAGGATGTCGAGCAGGGTCTCGAAGGGCTTCAGGTCGCCGTCGTCGACTGCCGCCGACAGCGCCTCCTCGACGAGGTGGTTGCGCGGAATGAACGCAGGGTTCGCCTTGCGCATCGCCGCGGCCCGCTCATCGCCCGTCGCCGCGCCGTCGTCGGCGAGGCGCCGGCGCCATCGCTCGGCCCAGCCGTCGTAGGCAGCGGGATCGGCGAACAGGCTGCGCACGGCCGCGTCACCCTCGGTGCCGGCCGCTGCCTCGCACAGCCGGCGGAAGGTCAACGTAAAGTCCGCACCGTTGCCGGCCATGCGGTCCAGCAGGTCCTGTGCCAGGGCGCGGTCGCCCGGCAGGTCCTGGACGAGGCCGAGCTTGCGCCGCAGTCCCTCGGCGTAGGCCGCCTCGAACAGGCCGGCGAACTTGCCCAGCGCCTCGTTCGCCGCCTCGATGGCCGCCTCCCGGTCCTCGGCCAGGAGCGGCAGCAGCGTCTCCGCCAGGCGTGCCAGGTTCCACAGCGCGATGCGCGGCTGGTTGCCGTAGGCGTAGCGGCCGTGATGGTCGATGGAGCTCAGGACCTTCGCAGAGTCGTATTCGTCCATGAAGGCGCAGGGACCGTAGTCGATGGTCTCGCCGGCGATCGACGCATTGTCGGTGTTCATGACGCCGTGGATGAAGCCCACGAGCAGCCACTGCGCAATCAACCCGGCCTGCCGCGCGATAACGAGGTCGAGGAGCCTGCGGTAAGGGGCGGGGTCGGACCCCTCGCGTTGACGCCCGTTCAGAGTCTCCGAGCTCGGCTGCGAGGGGTCTGGCCCCGGACCGGCAGCCTCGGGGTAGTGGCGGGCGATGACGTAGTCGGCGAGCCGGCGCAGGGCCTCGCCGTCGCCGCGGACAGCGAAGAACTGGAACGTGCCGATGCGGATGTGACTGGCCGCCACGCGGGTGAGGACGGCGCCCGGCAGCGGCATCTCGCGCCGCACCGTCTCACCGGTCGCGACCGCGGCCAGCGAGCGGGTCGTGGGGATGCCGAAGGCGTGCATCGCCTCGCTGACGATGTATTCGCGCAGCACCGGGCCGAGCGCGGCGCGGCCGTCGCCGTTGCGGGAGAACGGGGTGGGGCCGGAGCCCTTGAGCTGGATGTCGCGGCGTACCCCGTCGCGATCGACGACCTCGCCGAGAAGGATGGCGCGGCCGTCGCCCAGCCGGGGCACGAAATGCCCGAACTGGTGCCCCGCATAAGCCATGGCCAGCGGCTCGCCGCGCTCGGGGACGGCGTTGCCGGCCAGGATGGCGACGCCCTCGGACGAAGCGAGCCAGATTGGATCGAGCCCGAGCTGGCGGGCGAGCGCCTCGTTCAGCCGGACGAGCCGCGGCGCGGCGACAGGGGTTGGCGGCAGCCGCACGAAGAACCGCGCCGGCAGGCGGGCGTAGCTGTTGTCGAAGGGAAACACCCCAGGGGCTTCGGCTGGTGCGTGCATTGCGTCTCCGGCGCTGGCGTCCGGGACAGACCGGATTCCGAGACCGACCATAGCCGATGCAAGCCGGGTGCCGAAACGGGCCGATGCGCGGGGCAGCCCCCTCCGGCGTGTGTAACGCCAGTGCCTCACGACCCTCAGGGAACGCGTTCCTCAGTGAAGATGAGGCAAGGGCGACCCGCACTCCCTCCCCTCCCCCTGGCGCCCCTTGTGGGGGTGGGGGTCCACACACTTGAACCTATAACCCCTCCCCGCAAGGGGAGGGGAATGCGGTCGCGCCTGCCTCTCGGCGGCTCGGCGCTACTGCAGCCGCTGCAGGTGAGCGGCCTGCTTGCCGCGGCCGCGCTTGTCGTCCGCGAGCTCGAAGCTGACACGGTCGCCTTCGTTGAGGGCGTTGATGCCGGCAGCCTCGACAGCGGTGGCGTGGACGAACACGTCCTTGCCGCCCTCGTCGGGCGCGATGAAGCCGAAGCCCTTCGCCGAGTTGAAGAACTTGACCGTTCCGTTGAGTCTCATGAGGTAGATAGCCTTCTCTTGCGTGGAGAAAGCCGATAGCCGCGGGCCACCACGCTCAGCCCTCTGGTCGCTCAGATTTTGGGGGGATGCTCTGGCCGGTCGTCGGCGAAGGTCTCAGCCCGAAACGTGAGTTGCGGCCCACCATGGGCCACATCGGCTAGCGCCCATATGGGCTGTGTCGGGGCGGGACGCAAGCGGAACCCGCCTGCGTTATCGGATAGCGGGGTTAATCCGGCCCGGACAGGGCCAGCCCGGTCGGCCGCTCAATCGGTTCGGGTGCGGGCCCCGCCCACGGGGCGGCGGCTCGGTGGCGAGGTCCCTCCGGGGAGACGATCGGGCGCAGGTCGAGAGCGTTCGGCAGGACGAAACAGCCCCGCGCACTGGCGCAGCCGGGTGGACGACTGCCGCGGCCCCGCAAGTCTTCACCCTCGTGGGAACTTGAGGCATCCTGCCCCGCGGGTCTTCCGGCACGGCGCCCGAGGGTCGCCCGACACAGCAGGAGCGCGCGGCGATGGCGAGGCTTGCAAACAAGGTGGCCTTCATCACCGGCGGCGGGGGCGGGATCGGCCGCGCCACGGCCGAGCGGTTCGCCGAGGAGGGGGCGAAGGTCGTGGTGGCCGACATCGACGCCGCTGCCGGCGAGGCCGCGGCCGGCTCTGCCCGGGCACGCGCGGCCAACTCGGGCGGGGATTGTCACTTCGTGCGCTGCGACGTGACCGAGCGCGCGAGCGTCGAGGCCGCCATCGCGGAGACCGTTGCGCGCTGGGGCAAGCTCGACATCCTGCACAACAACGCCGGCGGCTCCACGCCGCAGGACGGGCCGGTCACCGAGGCGCCGGAGGAGGAGTTCTGGCGGGTCATCAGGCTCGATCTCTACGGCACCTTCCTGTGCAGCAAGATCGCCATCCCCGAGATCGTCAAGGCCGGCGGCGGCTCGGTGATCAACATGAGCTCCAACGTCGCCCTGATGGCGCTGCCGGGCCGCGACTGCTACACGGCGGCCAAGGGCGGCGTCGCCTCCATCACCCGCTCCATGGCGGTCGAGTATGCCCCCCACAGGATCCGGGTGAATGCCATTGCTCCGTCGGTGACGCTCAGCGACCGGGTGAAGCGCCTCCTCGCCGGCAACAAGGACATCGCCAAGCTCGCATCCACCCATCTCCTGGGGCTCGGGCAGCCGATCCACGTGGCCAACATGGCGGTCTATCTCGCCTCCGACGAGTCGGAGATCACCACCGGCCAGATCCTCTCCGTCGACAGCGGGGTGACGATCTACTGACGCCGGTGCCCGGTCTCATCCGGCTGCCAGCTGCCGCTCCTCGACGACCATAGCGTGACGAAAACGGGAGAAACCCATGAAGAGACTGCTCGCACTGCCGGCCGTGATCGCCGCCGGCGGCATCGCGCCGGCGCTCGCACATACCGGTGCGGGCTCGGCGCACGACCTGGCGCACGGCTTCCTGCATCCCTTCGGCGGCCTCGACCACGTCCTGGCGATGGTCGCGGTCGGCCTCTACGCCGCGCAGCTGGGCGGCCGCTCGCTCTGGCTGCTGCCGGCGGCGTTCGTCGGCACGATGATCGTCGGCGGGCTCCTGGGCTGGGCGGGCGTACCGTTGCCGATGGTCGAGCGGGGCATCGGCATCTCGGTCGTGGCGATGGGTGTCGCCATCGCCCTCGGCCTGCGCCTGCCCGTCGCGGCCGCCACCGCACTCGCCGCCCTCTTCGCCCTCCTGCACGGCCATGCCCACGGCGGGGAGGGGACGCAGCTCGCCTCGTTCGCGTCCTACGCGGCGGGCTTCGTGGCCGCCACGGTCATCCTGCACGCCGCAGGCATTGTGGCGGGCCTGGGCCTCGATCGCCTGGGCGCGCTTCCGGCGACGATCGTCAAGCGCACGGCGGGCGCCACCGGAGCGCTGGCGGGCATCGTGATCCTCCTCGGCTGAGGAGCCGGCGGCCGCTCCCGCGAAGGAGGCCAGCCTCCCGCGGGAGATGGCCCACAACAAAAAAGGGAGCACAGAGGCCTGTGCTCCCGAGCTGGACGTCCGGCCCTAAGGCCGGCCGGATCACGACGACTTTCCGGGCATCTTGCTCGTCGGCTTCTTCTTGGTGTCCTTCTTCTTGGTGGTCTTCGCATAGGCACTGTCGGTGCCGTAGGCGGCAGGAAGAACGACGGCCGCGCTGAACGCGGCGATCATGGCGGCGAGAACCAGTTTCGTCACGGGAGTTCTCCGTTTCCACAAGCGGTCCCCGACGATCTTCCACCCCAATTGCCCGAGCAATCCGGACGACTGCCGAGGCGCACCGAGATTTGTCCTCATGGGGTCAAGGGATGTGAGGGGAGGTGGCGAGCCGGCAAAGGTTGAGCCGGCAACGCAAATGCGCCCCATCGTGCCCCATGGCCGCACCCGTGGGACCCCGAGGCCCACAGCCCGGACGGCGTCGCCGCAGCCGCTGCGGGCCGCCAGATCGGCGCGGGAGGCGCCCGGGCCCCGGTCCAGCCTGCGCGGCGATCGTGCCGTACGGCCCTCCTGGCCACGGGAAACGCCACTCAACGGTCCGGGCGCCGATCGGCAGGCGCCCCGGCCGGCATCTCGCCCTCGATGCCCGGGGTTGCATGTGGTCCCGGCCGGCCTCCGGCTTTCGTCTGTTGACAAGATCCCGGCTTTCCCTAGGCTCCACTGCTTGAGCCAACCTGGGTGTGGGGAGTTGGTGTGCGTTGAGCGTCCAAGGTCGGAAAGCGGCAGCGGACTTCGCTGCCGCGAGCATGAATGCTGGGGATGCCGGTGCCTTCGCCAGGGGCGGCGACGGCGTCCTCGCGTTGCACGAGCCGACCGTCAGGGTCGTCCAGCAGCTGCGGCAGGCACGCATCAGGCTCGAGCAGGCGAAATCGCCGGAGTTGCAGCTCAACTCCGCCATCCGGGCGCTGTGGCGCACCGAGCTGCGCCTAGACCGGCCGTTGCGCCTTGCGGTTCTGGGCGAGATCAACGCCGGCAAGTCCTCGCTCGCCAACCTGCTCGCGGGCATCGAGAGCCTGCCGACGGCCGTGATCTGCAACACGACCATTCCGACGCTGCTCTACCACGCGCGCGAGCCGGAGGTGTTCGTCGCCCATCACGGCGGGCGGCGCGAGCGACTGAAGGGCGACCAGGCCCCGTCGCAGCGGTCGATCTTCCGCATCGAGGTGGGCCTGCCTGCCGCGCGCCTGCGTGCCCTGCAGGTTCTCGATCTTCCCGCCCTCTCCGACGTGCGCGGCGGGCCGGAGGTCGATCTGGCCCTGCATCGGGTCGACGCGGCCATCTGGTGCACCATGAGCACCCAGGCCTGGAAGGAGAGCGAGCGGGTCGCCTGGAGCATGCTGCCCACCCGCCTGCACCGGCGCGG
>Ga0209382_10000775_pt1 | contig 51711 bp, 55 predicted proteins | sample SoiMetdeltSBSDD5_FD_187599 | JGI IMG/M metagenome (GOLD analysis project Ga0209382, IMG submission 187599) | Bulk soil microbial communities from a Populus tree surrounding site in Tennessee, USA - Soil MetaG P. deltoides SBSDD5 (SPAdes) (version 2) | ecosystem: Environmental > Terrestrial >...
CGGAGCCTCGCCGATCTGGGCTTCACCGACGAGCGGGAGCCCGAGCACATCGCCATCAAGGAAGCGGTATTCCCGTTCGTGAAGTTCCCCGGCACCGACGTGGTGCTGGGCCCGGAGATGAAGTCCACCGGTGAGGTCATGGGCATCGACCGCGACTTCCGGAAGGCCTACGTGAAGTCGCAGATCGCCGCGGGCTCCCCTCTCCCCACCTCGGGCAAGGTGTTCGTGTCCGTGAAGAACCGCGACAAGCGCGCAGCCATGGGCATCGCCCGGCGCCTCGTCGAGATGGGCTTCAGCCTCGTCGCCACCGCGGGCACGGCCAAGCTGCTCACCCTCCAGGGCATGACGGTGGAGCCCGTGCACAAGGTGGGCGAGGGCTATCGCCCCAACATCGTGGACCTCATGAAGCGCGGCGAGATCGCGCTGGTCTTCAACACGCCCGAGGACGGCCGCGCGCGGAAGGACTCGTCCGTCCTCCGCCGCACCGCGGTCATGCTGAACATCCCCTACTACACGACCGTGGACGGCGCCCAGGCGGCCATCGGCGGCATCGAGGCCTTGCTGAAGGGCGAGATCTCCGTCCAGAGTCTGCAGGAGTACCATGCCGCCGCGCGATCCTAGGGACCGCGTCTTCGTCGCCCTCGACGTGGAGAGTCTCGGGGCTGCCGAGGCCATGATGGACCGGCTGGACGGTGTCATCACCCGCTACAAGGTGGGCAATCAGCTCTTCACCGCCGCCGGGCCCGCCGCGGTGGACGCCGTGCAGAAGCGCGGCGCCGAGGTGTTCCTCGACCTCAAGTTCCACGACATTCCCAACACCGTGGCCGGCGCCGCGCGCGAAGCGACGCGCATGGGCGTGTTCATGTTCAACGTGCACGCCTCCGGCGGGCGCGCCATGATGAAGGCCGCCGCGGAGGCGGGCGCCGCCGCCGCGCGCGAGCTGAAGGTGCGCCGGTCACTGGCCATCGCGGTCACCGTGCTCACGAGCCTCGATCGCGCCACCCTGCAGCGCGAGCTGGGCGTGGCCGCGTCGGTGGAGGGCCACGTGCTGCGCCTCTGCGATCTCGCGCGCGAGGCGGGGCTCGACGGCTGCGTGGCCTCGCCCAACGAGATCGCGCCGATCCGGAACGGCCTCGGCCGCGAATGGGTGATCGTCACCCCGGGCGTGCGGCCCGCCGGCGCCGCGCTGGACGATCAGGCGCGCGTGGCCACCCCCGCCGCCGCCGCCCGCGCCGGCGCGCACTTCCTGGTGGTGGGCCGCCCCATCACCGCTGCGCCCAACCCCGCCCGTGCCGCCGAGGCCATCCTGGCGGAGCTCCGCGCATGAGCCCCTCGGTCGCGCACCGCGACCTCATCCAGCGGCTCTTCGAGATCGGGGCGCTGCGCTTCGGTGAGTTCACGCTCAAGTCGGGGATACGGTCGCCATTCTATGTAGACCTCCGAGTAGTCATCTCGCATCCCGACGTGCTCTCGCGGATCGGCGGCCTCCTCGCGGAGGCGGTGGGACACTGCAAGGCGGACCGCATCGCGGGCATCCCCTACGCGGGGCTGCCTCTGGCGGTAGCCGCGAGCCTGGCTGGCGGCTTCCCCCTCGTCTACCCGCGCCGCGAGGAGAAGGCCCACGGCACGCGGAAGCGCATCGAGGGCACCTTCGAGCCGGGCGAGCGCGTGGTGGTGATCGACGACATCATCACCGACGGCGCCAGCAAGTTCGAGGCGATCGAGCCGCTCGAGGAGGCGGGGCTGGTGGTGAAGGACCTCGTGATCCTCATCGACCGGGAACAGGGCGGCGCCGCGCGCCTGGCCGCGAAGGGCTACACGCTCCACGCCGTGCTCACCATCACCCAGTGCTTCGACGAGCTGGCGCGGGTCGGCCTCGTCGAGCCCGCCGTCATCGACGCCGCGCGGGAGTTCGTCCGGATCACGCGGTTTGCGTGATGGCGCCGCCGCCGGACGCGGTCGGCGAGGTGGTCCTCGACACCGACGCCATCCGCGCGGAGGTGAGCCGGCTCGGGGCGCAGATCGCCACCGACTACGCGGGCCGGAAGCCCCACCTCGTGGGCGTGCTCAAGGGCGCCGCGGTGTTCGTGGCGGATCTCATCCGGGCCATCGATCTGCCCGCGACGCTCGACTTCATCGCCATCGTGCCCTACGCGGAGACCAGCCGCTCCGGGGTGGTCCGCATCCGCAAGGACCTGGACGACCCCATCGAGGGCCGCGACGTCATCGTGGTCGAAGGCGTCTGCGCGAGCGGGCTCAGCCTCTCCTATCTGGTTCGGAATTTCGAGACGCGCCAGCCCGCGTCGATCCGCATCTGCACCTTCCTCGTCAAGCAGCGCGCGCGGCCGGTTGAGGTCAAGCTCGACTACGTGGGCCGCGAGATCCCCGACGCCTTCGTGGTGGGCTACGGCCTCGACGCGGGCGAGCGGTACCGCAACCTCCCCTACGTCGCCCGCCTGCCCTGAGGCAAACGCGCCTGAGGTAGACTGAGGCCATGAGCATTCGCGTCGGGCTGGACGAGCTGGGCCGGGAGCTGGAGGCGCGCGGCACCGGAGGCTACGTCCTGACGGTGGGCGACGATGGCGCGCCGCACGTCGTGGGAGCCGAGATCGTGCGGGAGACCGGGGGCTTCTCCGCCGTGGTGGGGAACCGCACCGCCGCGAATGCGGGGAGGCGGCCCCACGTCTCCCTGCTGTGGCCGGCGCGGACCGCCGAGGACTATAGCCTCATCGTGGACGCCGTGGCGACGGCCGACGGCCTCCGGCTGCGCCTCGCGCCGACCCGCGCCGTGCTGCACCGCCCGGGCCCCCCGCCCGATCCCTCGAAGACCACCTGCGGATCGGACTGCATACCGCTCTCGCTCCGCGCGCTGCGCTAGTCCCGGCGTCCGCTAGCCCTGGCGGCGGAGCTTGGGGTCCCAGGCGTCCCGCAGCGTGTCGCCGAAGAGATTGAAGGCGAGCACGGCCAGGCTGATGGCGAGCCCCGGAAAGATGGCGAGCCACGGCGCTTGCTCCATGAACGCGCGGCCCGTGCTCGAGAGCATGAGCCCCCAGGACGGGATCGGCGGCTGGGTGCCGAGGCCCAGGAACGAGAGCGTGGCCTCGATCAGGATGGCGTTGCCGAGCCAGATCGAGGCGATGATAAGGATGGGCGCGGTCACGTTGGGCAGGATGTGCCGGACCAGGATGTGCAGGTTCCGGCAGCCCAGGGCCTCGGCCGCCTCCACGTAGCGGTTCTGCTTCGCCGAGAGCACCGCCCCGCGCACGATGCGCGAATTGCCCGGGATGATCACGATGGCGATCGCGATCATGGCATTGGTGGTGTTGGGCGTGAGCACGGACACGATGGCCAGGGCGAGGATCAGCCCTGGAATGGCCTGGACGGCGTCCATCAGCCGCTGCAGCGCGAGGTCGATGCGTCCCTCCCAGTAGCCGCACACGAGCCCGATGATCATGCCCGCCACCGTGCCGATGCCCACCGCGAGGAGCCCCACCCACAGGGAGATGCGGCTACCGTAGATGATGCGGCTCAGCACGTCGCGCCCGATGTCGTCGGTGCCGAAGAGGTGCTCGCGGCAGGGCGGAGCGAGCCGGATCTCGGGGTGCGTCTCGAGGGGATCGTAGGGCGCGAGAACGTTCGCGAAGATGGCAGAGAGGACGAGAAGCAGGATGAGGGCGGCGGACGCGGCGCCCAGCGGCTTGCGCCGGAGCGTCAGCCACAGTAGCCGCGTGCGGCTGACGGTTGCCGCGGGCGCCGCGGCCCCGGTCGGGATCGGCGCCGTGGTCACTCCCGGCAGCGACACCGCCGCGCGATCACCGTTCATCGCCCGCTCCGCTCAGCGGTAGCGGATCCGCGGATCGAGCCAGGCATAGGTCATGTCCACCACGAGATTGAGCGTCACGAGCGTCGCCGCCACCAGCATGACGTTGGTCTGCACCACGGGGTAGTCACGGTACAGGATTGCCTCGACCGTGAGCCGGCCCATCCCCGGCAGCGCGAAGATGGTCTCGATCACCACCGCCCCCGCGAGAAGCACGCCCAGCTGCCCGCCGATCACCGTCACCACCGGGATGAGCGCGTTCTTGAGCGCGTGCTTGTAGACGACGATCCGTCCCCCGAGCCCCTTCGCCCAGGCCGTGCGGACGTAGTCCTCGCGCAGCACCTCGAGCACGGTGGATCGCGTCATCCGCATCGTGGCCGCGGAGAGGCGGAAGCCCAGCACCGCCGCGGGGAGGAGAAACTGCTGGAGATTGCGGGTCGGCGACTCCCAGAAGCTCACGTAGCCGATGGGCGGGATCCACTTGAACCAGATCGCTGCGAACGTGATCACGAGGGTGCCGAGCCAGAAGTCGGGAAAGGACAGGCCGGAGACCGCGACCATGCGGCCGGCGTAGTCCGACGTCGTGTCCTGGCGGGTGGCGGAGAGCACCCCGATGGGGACGGCGATGGCCAGTCCCAGCACCATGGCGAGGGCGGTGAGCTCGAGCGTGACGGGGATTGCCTTCCAGAGGCTCGTCGAAATGCGCTCGCCGGTGAGGAGCGAGTCGCCGGGGCGGAGGCTCACCATCTGCCAGAGCCAGAGCAGGTACTGCTCGTGGTACGGGAGGTCGAGACGCAGGTCCTTGCGGAGCTTCTGGAGCTCCTTCTCCCCGATGTTGCCGGACTCCGCCATCAGCACCGTCAGCGCGTCGCCCGGCATCACGCGCATCAGCCCGAAGACGATCAGCGACGAGAGCAAGAGCACGGGCACCGCGAGCAGCACCCGCCGGAGGACGTACTTGTACATGAACCGCTTCCGGGCTTGCCCTTTTCTACTTGTCGAGCCAGACCCTGGCGATTTGGGGCGACCCGTAGCTGTCCGTGCGCCGGAGAGCGATGGCGGCCCCGTTCCGCATGTGGGGTTGGAAGACCATGAAGCCGTTGTCGTAGGGCATCCACAGCCGCAGCACCTGATCGAACTCCCGGTCCACGATCTTCTTGGTAATCACCCGCTGCTCCTTGGGATCGGGCGTCTGGCGTAGCTTGATGGTGAGCTCGTCGATCTGGGCGTCGTTCATCCGGAAGAAATTCTTGGTCGACTTGGAGTGCATATACTGATACGTCCGCTCGTCCAGGCCCACCGCGTGCCCCGACTGGAAGCCCCAAGCCAGTCCCTCCCACTTGGGATCCACGTATCGGCCGTAGTAGGTGGTGTAGTCCATCTTCGTGATCTTAACGTCGATATTGAGGTTCTTCTTGAGCTCCGCCTGCACGAGCTGGACCTGGGAGGTCATCTGCGGCCAGTACTCGTAGTAGAAGAGCGTCGTCGAAAAGCCGTTAGGATACCCCGCCTCGCCCAGGAGCTTCTTGGCTTCCGCCGGCTTGTACTGCCACCATGGGCCGAACTGGGCGGCCGTCGGCGCCTTGTCCTGGTAGTAGATGTAGGGCACGCCCCAGCCGAGGACGCCGTGCCCTTCGAAGACGGTGTCGACCTGCTTCTGCCGGTCGATCGCCATGGCGAGGGCCCGCCGCACCCTGACATCGTTGAACGGCGGCTTGTCCTGCGACATGGCCAGTCCGAAGAACACCGCCGTGTTGTGATAGGCCTGGACAACGGCATTGGGGTTCGTCTTGCGAATCGTCTCCACCTCGGAGGGACTTGCCATCCAGATGAAGTCGGTCTGCCCGGTGCGGAAGGCAGCCTTGCGAGTCGCGTCGTCCGGCGTGATAAGGATGACGTACTCGTCCAGGTAGGGCCGACCCTTGTCGTAATAGTCGGGGTTGCGCTGGAGCACTACCTTCACCTTGCGGGTGTGCTCCTTGAGGATAAAAGGTCCGGTGCCGATGCAGCGCTTCTTGAGGTCGCCGTCTTCCTCGAGCACCTCTCGCGAGAAGATCACCGAGATGGGCTCGGCGAGGGCGTGCGCCACGAAGACATTAGGCGTCTGCATGTGCAGCCGCACGGTGTACTTGTCGGGCGTCTCGATGCCTTCGATCTCGCGGAAGTTGAACGTCTGGACGCCTTCCTTCGCGTAGGCCTCGAAGCAATACTTGATGTCGGCGGAGGTGAGCTCCCGCCCGTTCAGCGGGGGGACGTTCTGCCACTTCACGCCCTGGCGCAGCTTGAAGGTCCAAACGCGATGGTCGGGGCTCGCGGACCACGACTCCGCCAGGTCGCCCTTGAGCCCCATGTCTCCGGGCCCACTGGCTTCATCGGGGAATACGTAACGGACGAGGCGGTTGCTGGTGAGCCCGGCGAACTGGAAGAGCCCCACCGATTGGGTCAGCCGCGGATCCAGCACCGGCGGATCCCACGCCGATGCCCGCGTGAGGGTGCCGCCACGCTTGGGCGGCTTGGTGCTCGGAGAAACCCATTCCGGGTACGGTGACGCCCCTTGCGCGCCCGCGCGGCGCGGGACAGCGCTCAGCGCGGCCGCGCCCACGCCCGCCCAGCCCGCACGATGGAGGAACTGGCGCCGGGTCACGCGCTTCCGACTGCCCTGGGGGCCCTTGTCCTGGATGGGCATCTGGCTCTCCTCCCTCTTCCGGTCACGAAGAACGGTGCACTTCGCGAGCGAAGCTACGAGCGGACGGAGCGGACGAGTCGGTCAGGCTCTGAGTGCGGCGAAACTCCCACAGGCGCCGGGGGTTGTCAAGCGGGGCGGTATTCCTCGGGGGAGATGGCGTACTGACGCATCTTCACGTGGAGGGTCTTGTAGTCGGTCTTGAGCAGGCGCGCCGCCGCGCTCTTGTTGCCACGGCTCGCGCGGAGAGCCTCGCGGATGGCCTGCTGCTCGGCCTCGGCGGCGCCGAGGTCGGCGAGCTCGCGGAGCGAGAGCCCGCCGGGGGCATGGCGCGCCGGTGAGGCCTCCGCGCGACGGCCGCGGGGCCAGAGGTGGTCGGGCTCGACGATCTCCTCGCACCGGACCACCGCCCGCCGTATGACGTCGCGCAGCTCGCGGGCATTGCCCGGCCAGGCATGGGCGAGGAGCAGCTGCCAGGCCCCCTCGGAGATCCCGCGCAGCGGGCGGCCGCGCTCCATCGCCATCTCCTCGGCGAAGCGGTTGCCGAGGGCCATGATGTCCTCGCGCCGCTCACGCAGCGGCGGCACCGGGACGCGCAGCTCGCCCAGCGCCGAGGCGAGGTCCTGGCGCAGCCGGCCCGCGCGGACCTCGTGCTCGAGGGGTGCCCGCGACGCCGCGATCACGCGCACGTCGATCGTCACCGTGCGGGTCCCGCCCATGGGCTGCACCCGCCGCTCCCGGAGCGCGCGCGCCAGGCGCGTCTGCATGGCGGCGGGCAGCGCGGCCACCTCGTCGAGAAACAGGGTGCCGCCGTCCGCCCGCTGGAGATGGCCGTCGCGGCTCCGCTCCGCCCCGGGCACGGCCCCCTTGTCGTAGCCGAAGAGCTCCGACTCGACGGAGGCCTCCGGCACCGCGCCGCAGTCCAGGGTTACGAAGGGCCGGTCCTGCCGCGCGCTCTGCTGGTGGATCACGCGCGCGACCAGCTCCTTGCCGGTGCCCGGCTCGCCCTCGATGGCGACGTGGCCGGTGGCGCGTGCCGCCTCGAGGCACAGAGCGATCACCCGCGACACCGCCGCGCTTGGCCCCATCAGCGGGCGGAGCGACGCCACCGGGCCGGACAGATTCTCCAGCTCCTCGACGCGGGCGACGAGGCGACGGTGCTCGAGCGCGCGCTGGACGGTCAGGACCAGCTCGTCCTTCACGAAGGGCTTGGTGAGGTAGTCGTAGGCGCCCAGCCGCATCGCCTGCACCGCCTTGGGGATCTCGACGAAGGCGGTCACGATGATGACGCAGGCGAGCGGATCGATCTGGCGGAGCTCGGTGAGAGCTTCCATGCCGCCCATGCGGGGCATGGCGAGATCGAGCAGCACCACCGCCGGGCGCTCGCGACGATAGGCCTCGGCGGCGTCGGCCCCGTCGGCCACCGCCACCACGCGCATGCCTTCGGCGGTGAAGATGTCCTCCAGAAGCGAACGCATCTCCGGCTCGTCATCCACGACGAGCAGGAGGGCCCCCGCCGCGTGCCGCATGCCCCTAGCCTACTCCAGTGGGAGCGGGTCCGCCCCTGTTCTGGGCGGCCCGCTCCCGGGGGCCTCAGGCCTTCTGCTTGATGGCGTGGAGCACCCGGTCGGCCTGGAGCGGCACCGACCGGACCCGGGCGCCGGTGGCAGCGAAGATGGCGTTGGACAGGGCCGGCGCGATGGTGGTCGCGCCCGGCTCGCCCACGCCGGTCGGATACTCGGTGCTGGGCACGACGTGCACCTCGACCACGTCGGGGAGATCGCTCATGCGCAGGACCTGGTAGCTGTCGAAGTTCTTCTGCTCGAGCGTGCCCCTGGCCACCGTGCCCTTCTCCATCATGGAGTTGGACAGGCCGAACAGGAGCGACCCCTCCACCTGCGACCGGACGCCGTCCGGGTTGACCACGATGCCGCAGTCCACCGCGCAGATGATCTTCTCGACCTTCACGTTGCCGGTGGCGGGGTCCACCTTCGCCTGGATGGCGGTGGCGGTCCAGGTGGGCGTTTTCTTCTCCTGCGCGGACACGCAGGCGATCCCGATGCCGGTATTGGCGGGCAGCTGCGTCTTGCCGATCCCCGAGCGCTCGGCCACGATGCGCAGCACGTTGGCGAGCCGTGGGGCGCCGTTCAGCATGTCGAGGCGGTACTTCACTGGGTCCACCTTGTTGAGGTGCGCCACCTCGTCCACCATGGTCTCGACGGCGAAGAAGGTGTAGTTGGGGGCCACCGCGCGCACGTAGCCGACCGAGATGCCCGTCTCCGCCCGCACCCCGCGCACGACTTGATTGGGGATGTCGTAGACGTGGTCGGCCCCGTTGAGCGCGAAGTCGTCGAGACCCTGCTTGTTGAGGAAGTCCGGCCCCCACCGCCCGCCGGGATGCGCGGACACCACGGTGGCGTCCCAGCTCACGATCTTGCCGGAGCCGTCCAGGCCGGCCTTGAGGACCTGGTAGGTGGCGGAGCGGTAGACGTCGCGCTGGAGATCTTCCTCGCGCGACCGGATCAGCTTGATGGGCCGGCCCGCCTCGCGGGCGATGAGGGCGGCCTCGAGCATGATGTCCGGCTCGAGCCGGCGGCCGAAGCCGCCGCCGAGATAGTGCTGGTGCAGGCGGATGCTCGTCTGCGGCACCTTGAGCACGGCGGCGAGGGCGCCCATCGCCATCGTCTGGAACTGGCTGCCGGTATAGAGGTCGTAGACGCCGTCCTTGAAGGAGGCCAGGCAGTTCATCGGCTCCATCTGCATATGGGCGACGTAGTCCGTCCAGAACGCCGCCTGATACGTGCGCGCGGGCGCCCCGGCGCCGGGGTTCCCCGTCTTGTGCCACTCGATGCCTGCGCCGGGATCCTGGGCCTTCTTCTGGTAGTCGGCGAAGATGCTGCTCGAGCTGACATTGGCGTTCGGCCCCGGATCCCAGGTGAGCTTGAGCGCGTCGCGGGCCTTCACTGCCGCCGAGTAGGAGGTGGCGACCACCGCCACCATGTCGGGCAGCCGCACCGTCTTGAGATAGCCGGGCACCCGCTTGCTGGCGCTGTCATCCACCGCGGTGAGCTTGGCGCCCTCGCGGGTCGGCGGATAGGCCGTCTTCGCGTAGGCCATGCCGGGGAGGAAGGTGTCGATGCCGAACTTCGCCTTGCCGTTCGTCTTTTCGGGGATGTCGAGCCGCTGCACCCACTGCCCGATGACCTTGTATTCCGCCGGCTTCTTGAGGGTGATCTTCTTGAGATCCTCCTCGGAGAAGGTCTTGGTGATGGGCGCCTTCGCCACGATCTCGCCGTAGGACAGCACGCGTCCGGTGGGCAGGTGGCGCACCGCGCCCTTGGCGGCCACGCACTCGCTTGCCGGCACCTTCCACGAGCTCGCGGCGGCGTCGACCAGGGCCATGCGGGCGCCGGCGGCGCCGCGGGAGAGGCTGTCGAACGTCCAGTTGATGCTCCAGCTCCCGCCCGTGAGCATGAGGCCGTACTTCGGATCGGCCATCGGATAGTCGATCCGCATGTCCTTCCACTCCGTCTCCAGCTCCTCGGCCACGACCTGGGCGAGCGCGGTGCCCACACCCTGCCCCATCTCCGCCTTGAGCACGTGGACGGTGACGAGCCCGTCCGGCGTGATCGTGATGAAGGCATTCGGCTCGTACTTCGCGGCGGCCTCGGCGATCCCGTCGCGCGCGATGGTGGGGATCGTGAAGTAGACGGTGAGGCCCACGCCGGCCGCGCCGGCGGTCTTCAGGAAGTCGCGGCGGTCCATGGCGGTTCTCATGCTAGGCCCCCTTCGCCGCGCGCCGGATCGCGCGCTTGATGCGGAGATAGGTGGCGCAGCGACAGATGTTGCCCGACATCTGGCTCACGATCTCCTCGTCGCTTGGATTGGGAGTGCGCGCGAGGAGGGCCGCCGCCTGCATGATCTGTCCCGACTGGCAGTAGCCGCACTGCGGGACCTGCTCCGCGATCCAGGCCACCTGTAGGGGGTGCTGACCCTGGGGGTGCAGGCCCTCGATCGTCGTGACCTTCTTGCCCGCCGCCGCCGAGAGGGGGATCTGGCATGAGCGCACGGGGTTCCCGTCGAGATGCACGGTGCAGGCGCCGCACTGGGCCACCCCGCATCCGAACTTGGTGCCGGTGAGCTGCAGGTGCTCCCGGATCACCCAGAGCAGCGGTGTGTCCGCGGGCGCGTTCACCGTGTAGGGCTTGCCATTGACGGTCAGTGTGGCCATATACCCTCCCTGCGGCGATGGAGTGAGGGGACCGAAGGTGCGCTCGCGGCGACTCTAGGCGCGCGGGCGGGACGTGTCAAGCGGCGCCGGCCCCGCTCGTCAGCGCCGCTGGTACTCCGGGCGCCAGCGGAGCAGGCGCGCCTCGACCTGCCGGATGCCGAGCGCCATCACGATGCCGATGATGCCGAGCACGACGAGCGCCACCATCATGTCGGCGGCATTGAGCGTGCCCAGGCTCTGGATGATGAGGTAGCCGAGGCCGCCCCCGGACTCCCCCCCGATGAACTCGCCCACCACCACGCCGATGAGGGCGAAGGAGATGGACGGGGTCAGGGAGGCGAAGGTCCAGGCCAGCGTGGACGGGATGATGACGGACCGCATGATCTGTCCCTCGCTGGCGCCGAGGAAGCGCGCGGAATGGATCAGATCGGCGTCCACGCTCCGCGCGCCCTGGAAGGTGTTGAAGAAGACGATGAAGAACACGATGCTCCACGCGAGCACGATCTTGGCGAGCAGCCCGAAGCCGAAGATCATCGTGATGAGCGGGACCAGCGCGATGCGCGGCAGCGAGTTGAACGCGACGATGAAGGGGCTGCAGATGAGGGCCAGCCGCTGGCTGCGCCCCAGCACGAGGCCGGCCACGAACCCGGTCGTGATGCCCACCAGGAAGCCCCACAGGGTGGACTGCACGGTGGACCACGCCATCGCCCAGATGCTGAGCCGCACGGAGGGCGAGGCCAGGTGCAGGAAGCGCTGGACGATCTGGGACGGCCGGCTGATGAAGAAGGGGTCGATCCAGTAGAGCCCCGGCGTCTTCGAGATCGCCTTGATGCCGGTGAGAAATTCCCACGCGGCCACGATCGCGACGAGAATCGCGATCTGCCAGGCGAGCACCCTCGCGCGATCAGATGTCATGCGCCGGCCTCGCTTCGCTCGGAAACCATCATGTATCCGCTCGCCTCGCCTTCGGCTGCGGCTCGCCAATCAGCTGCCCCATATCGGAGCGCGCGAACTCGTCGCCCAAGGCATGCCAGATCTCGCTGTACTGACGCGCGTACTCCTCGGTCTCGCGCAGGCGGATGACGTCGCGGGGCCGCGGGAGACGGATGTCGTACACGCGCTTCACGCGGCCGGGCCGGCGCGTCATCACCACCACGCGATCCGCGAGGGTGATGGCCTCCGAGAGGTCGTGGGTGACGAACACCACCGTCTGATGCTTGGCCTCCCAGAGGGCTAGCAGCTCGGCGTGCAGCGTGAGCTTGGTGTGCGTGTCGAGCGCGCCGAAGGGCTCGTCCATGAGGAGGATCTCGGGATCCACCACCAGCGAGCGCAGCAGGGCCACCCGCTGCCGCATCCCGCCGGAGAGGGTGGCCGGGAAGGCCTCCTCGAAGCCCTGGAGCCCGGCGAGGGCGATCGCCTCGCGGACGCGCGCGGCGCGCTCGGGGGCGGGCACCCCGCGGTACTCGAGCCCGAGGGCGACGTTGGCGGCGACGGTGCGCCAGGGAAACACGGTGTCCTTCTGGAACACGTAGCCCACCTCACGAGGCGCCCGATCCACCACCGGCGCGCCGTCCACCAGGACGCGCCCACCGCTCGGCGGGACGAGGGCGCCGATCATGTTGAGGATGGTGGACTTGCCGCAGCCCGAGGGGCCCACGAGGGCCACGAACTCCCCGGCGAGGATGTCCAGCGAGACGCCGGTCACCGCGGCGACCTCGCGGGACCCCTCGACGAAGGTCTTCTCGAGGTCGCGGATGGCGATCCGGACGCGGCCGCCCGTCACGGCGCTACGACTTGTACTTCGCCTGGGCCTTCCGGACGAAGCTCATATCCACCGCCTTCGCGTACGGAATGGGCTTGTCCAGCGCGGTGGGGATCCAGACCTTCTCGCCGCGCGCGTAGTCCGCCTCCTCGACCACGAAGTCCCAGTCGAAGATGGTCCGGTAGTAGCGGACCGACTCGAGCACCACGTCGCGCGTGAACGTCTCCATGTACGGCTTGTGAAGCAGCTCGAGAATCTCCTCGTCCTTGGCGCGGCGGATCCACTGCTGGGCCCGGTAGCAGGTGTTCACGTAGGCCTGCACGAGGTCGGGCTGCTTCTCCACGGTCTCCTTGAGGCAATAGCCCACCGTCACCGGGATGCGGCCGCCGAACACCCTATTCCACGCTGCCTCGTCCTGGATGTCGTAGATCGGGCGGCCGAACCCTTCCGTCACCGCCGCCGCCTGCCACTCCGGCACGGCCATGATGGCGTCGAACTTCCCCGCCTTGAGTCCGCCGAGCATGGTGGTCGAGGCGCCTCCGCCCACCCATTCCACGTGGTCGTTCACCGGCCTGCCGTCAAGGGCCTTGATGTTCTTGCACACGTAGACGCCGTAGACATGCGTGCCCGAGCCGATCGCGGTGGCCGCCACCACCGCCTTGCGGCCCACGAGCTTCTCGTCGCCGAGGGCCTCCACGCTCTTCACGCCCTTGTCGAAGAGGTCCTTGCGGACGACCACGTTGGCATACGAGCAGCGCGTGTCGGTCGCAAAGAGGATGACGGCGTCCCGGCCCTTCTCCGTCGTCTTGAGGGGATGGTTGGAGTCGCCCAGCCCGAACATGGCCTGCCCCGCCGCCACGGCCTGCACCACGCGGGCACCGCCGCCCGGGACGATGAAGTCCGGGGTCCGCACACCCTCCTCCTCGAAGAACTTCTTCTGGGCCGCCACCAGGTGCTGGCCGTAGACGAAGGTCGACACGCTGTGCGACACCGTGATGGACTTCAGCGCTCCCTGCGCGTTCGCACGGCGCGGCAATCCCGCCGCGAGCCCGGCGCCGGCCAGGCCGGCGGCCTCGAGGAAGTGACGGCGGGACCAGCGGGGCGCGAGGGTTTGGGCCATGGAAGTCCTCCAGGGTACCGGGATAGGGCGCAGCGCCGACTCTACACGCCGCCGCGGCGCGCTGTCAACGGTGGATCACGCCGAACACATTGACAGGAAAGATGTTTTTGGGCTATCCTCCGACGATGGGAGCAGGCGCCGCGTGATCCGTAGCATGACCGGATATGGTCGCGCCGAGGTCTCCAGCCCCCGGCTCACCGTGTCCGTGGAGTGCCGCTCGGTTAATCACCGGCACCTGGACGTCTCACTGAAGCTGCCGCGGGTCCTCGCCGCCTTCGAGGCGGAAGCGCGGCGACTGGTGCAGACCGCCGTGGCCCGAGGGCGCGTCGACGTGAGTGCCTCGCTCGGGGCTCCCGGCGGCGGCAGTCTCACCCCCCTCACCGTGAACGTCGCCCAGGCGCGCGAGTACGAGACAGTCGCCCACAACCTGGCCGGCGTGCTCGGGATCGCGCCTGCGCTCCGGCTGGAGTGGCTGCTCGCCCAGCCAGGCGTCCTCTCGCGCGAGGCGGAAGCGGCGGTATCGCCTGAGGAAGGCTGGGCGCTGCTCGCGGAGGCGCTGGGCCAGGCGCTGGGCGACCTCGTCGCGCGGCGTGAGACCGAGGGAAAGGCGCTCGCGCAGGAGCTCGCTGCGCTCCACGACACGCTGGGCGCCCGCGTGGAGCAGATCGCCGCCCGCGCCCCCGCCGCGCAGGAGCGCCGTGCCGCTCGGCTGCGCGAGCGCGTCCAGGCCCTGCTGGCCGACACGCCCCTGGACGAGAGCCGCGTCGCCACCGAGGTGGCGGCACTCGCCGAGCGCGCCGACATCACCGAGGAGCTGGCGCGGCTACGCGTGCATCTTGGCGAGCTGCGGGCGCTTCTCGACGGCGGCGCCGCCGTGGGTCGGACGATGGATTTTCTGATCCAGGAGATTAACCGCGAGGTGAACACCGTGGGGTCCAAGGCCGACGACCTCGAGATCTCCCAGGCCGTCATTGCCGCCAAGTCCATCCTCGAGAAGATCCGCGAGCAGGTGCAGAACATTGAGTAGCGCTTTGACATGGAGCTGATGAAGCGCCGCGGCACCCTCGTGGTGGTGTCCGCCCCGTCGGGAGCGGGCAAGAGCACGCTCTGCCACGAGGTGCGGTCGCTCGTCCCCGATCTCTACTACTCGGTGTCCTACACCACGCGCGCGCCCCGCAACGGCGAGGTGAACGGGACCGACTTCCACTTCGTGCCCGCCCCGGAATTCCTCGCCATGCGCGACCGGAACGAGTTCGCCGAGTGGGCCGAGGTGCACGGCCACTACTACGGCACGCCCGCCCGCTCGCTCGAGCATGCGCTCGCTCGCGGCCTCGACGTCCTGCTCGACATCGATACCGTGGGCGCCCGCCAGCTGCGCGCACGCTACCCGGAGGCGGTGTCGGTGTTCATCATGGCGCCGTCCCTGGCCGAGCTGGACGCCCGCCTGCGCGAGCGCAAGAGCGACGCGCCCGGAGAGATCGCCCGGCGCATGAGCCGGGCCCGAGAGGAGATCGCCGCCTGGCGGGAGTATAATTACCTGATCATCAACCGGGATGTGAAGGACGCGGTGGACCAGCTCGCCCACATCATCCAGGCCGAGCGGTGTCGCACCAATCGTCTCACCATCCGATTCCCCGACGTGGAGGTCCCTGACTGATGGCTTTCCCTTCCCTGGAGCGCTCCCTCGACAAGGTGTCCAACCGGTATCTGCTCGTCGTGCTCGCCGCGAAGCGGGCCCGCCAGCTCAACCGCGGCGCGCAGGCGCAGCTGGAGAGCCGCCACAAGAAGCCCACCAGCGTCTCCCTCGAGGAGATTGCCGACGCCAAGGTGGGCTACCGTCTCAAGGAAGACGACTCCCCCAAGAGCTAGGCCGTGGCGCTCGGCGGCAAGGAGCTGATCCTCGGCGTCACGGGCAGCATCGCCGCCTACAAGGCGGTGTACCTGCTGCGCGAGCTCGTGCGCCTGGGCGCCGCCGTGACGGTGGTGCGCACCGCGCACGCCGAGCGCTTCGTGGGGGATCTCACCTGGCGGACCCTGTCCGGGCGCCCGGTGCTGTCCGACCTCTTCGATCCCCAGAGCGGCGAGGCGGTCGAGCACGTCGCGCTCGCCGAGCGGGCGGACGCGGTGGTGGTGGCGCCCGCGACCGCCAATCTCCTCGCCAAGGCGGCCCACGGCATCGCGGACGATTTCCTCACGACTCTGCTTCTCGCCGCGCGGGGGCCGGTGCTGATGGCCCCGGCCATGGACGGCGGCATGTGGGATCACGCGGCGGTCGCCGCCAACGTGGCGACGCTACGCGCGCGCGGCGTCACCGTGCTGGAGCCGGACGCGGGCGCGCTGGCCTCCGGACTCAGCGGCAAAGGGCGCCTGCCCGAGGTGGAGGCGATGCTGGAGGCGCTGGAACGGCTCCTTACCCCCCGCCGCGACCTCGCCGGCGAGCGCATCCTCGTCACCTCCGGTCCCACGCGCGAGCCCATCGATCCCGTGCGCTATCTCTCCAACCGCTCGTCGGGCAAGATGGGCCACGCCATCGCGACCGCCGCGCTGCGCCGCGGGGCCGAAGTGGTGCTGATCGCGGGCCCCACCGCCCTGGAGCCGCCGCCCGGGGCCACCTACGTGCCCGTCCAGACCGCCGAGGAGATGCGCGAGGCGGCGCTGCAGCACCTGTCCAGCGCGAGCGTCGTGATCAAGGCGGCGGCGGTGGCGGACTACCGGGTGGCTGAGCCGGCTGGCCAGAAGATCAAGTCCAAGAAGGACGAGGGGCTCACGCTCTCGCTGGTGCCAAACCCCGACATTCTCCGCGAGCTGGCCGCGCGCAAGGGGCGCGCCTTCCTGGTGGGCTTCGCCGCGGAGACCAACGACGTGCGCAAGAACGCCCACGCCAAGCTCAGCGCCAAGGGCATCGATCTGCTCGTGGCCAACGACGTGAGCCGGAGCGAGATCGGCTTCGAGGCCGACGACAATCAGGTGGTCCTGCTCGACCGGTGGGGCGGCGAGGTCGAATTGCCGAAGATGGCCAAGGTCGCCGTCGCCGACGCCATCCTGAACCGCGTCCTCGTTCTCCGCGCCGCCGCCGTCGGCACCCCTCACCCTAGCCCGCTCCCCTGAGGGGAGAGGGAATGGACGCGGGCGGCCTCGCCGATGCGCTGCGCGACGTCGCCCAGACCCTTCGCCACCATCGCGACCTCGGACTGCGCGAGGTGGCGATGACGGCCACCGCCGCGCCCCCCGTCGATCCCGCCAAGGCGCTCGCCGAGCAGGAGGCGGCGCGCCAGGGCTGCACGCTCTGCAAGCTCTGCCAGAGCCGCACCAACGTCGCCTTCGGCTCGGGCAGCCCCCGCGCCCGGCTCATGGTGATCGGCGAGGGCCCCGGCGAGGAGGAAGACAAGCAGGGCAAGCCGTTCGTGGGCCGCGCCGGCCAGCTGCTGACCAAGATGCTGGAGTCCGTAGGCTTCGATCGGGAGCGCGACGCCTACATCGCCAACGTGGTGAAGTGCCGCCCCGAGCGGAACCGCAATCCCGAGCCGGACGAGGTCGCGGCGTGCAGCCCGTTCCTCCTCGCCCAGATCGACACGATCCGGCCGGCGGTGATCCTCGCCCTCGGCAACTTCGCGGCGCAGACCCTGCTGGGAACCCGCGAGGGCATCACCAAGCTGCGGGGCCGGGCCTATGAGTACCGCGACAGCGTGCTCGTGCCGACTTTCCACCCCGCCTTCCTCCTGCGCAACCCCGGCCCCGAGTTCCGCCGCATGGCGTGGGACGATCTCAAGCTCGCCCGTCGTGAGTACGAGCGCCTGACATCCCGGTCGCGTTGACCATCGCCGATGTCGTCTTCGACCTGCCCCTGCGCCGCCCGCTCTCGTACGCCGTCCCGACGGACCTGAAGCCGGTCCCGGGCCAGCGGGTCAGCGCACCGCTGCAGGGCCGCCCGCGCACCGGCATGGTGGTGGGCCTTCGCGAAGGCGACACGAAGGGCTTGGCCGTCATCCAGGGCTTGGTGGAGCCGGCCCCCGTGCTGTCGAAGGCGATGCTCGACATCGGCCTCTGGACGGCTGCGGAGGGCCTCTCGTCGGCGGGCTCCACCCTCGCCGCGCTCACGCCGCCGCCGCCCCGGCGCGGCGGGGCAGAAGCGGTGGCCGCGCCGCCCGAGCCCGCGCCGGGGGCCGCCGAGCCGCCACAGGTCTGGATGGACGCGCGGCGGGCCGAGCGGCTGGCCGAGGAGGCCGCGCGGGCGCCTGGCCCCGTGCTGGTGGTGGCGCCCGACATCGAGGCGGCGGCGCGCTGGGCCGAGCGGCTCGGCGCCGGGCGCCTCGACAGCGGGGCACCCGAGCCGGCACGGCGGGCCGCCTGGTTCGGGGCCATGCGGGGCCGTCCACGCGTGGTGGTGGGAACGCGCTCGGCGCTCCTGCTGCCGCTCCCCTCGCCCGCGACCGTCGCCCTGCTGGACGAGCAGGACGCGGCGCACAAGCCGCCCGGCGCTCCACGCCTGCACTCCCGCGAGGTCCTCCTCGAGCGCGCCCGGCGCGAAGGCAGCCGCCTCATCTTGCTCGCCGGCGCCCCCTCCGCCGAGACCTGGCACGCCGCTCAACAGCGCGCGATTCGCCACGACCCCACCGAGAGCTCGCCCGCCTGGCCCGAGATCATCCCCGCCGATACGCGCGGGATACTGCCCAATCACCCGCTGACGCTGCCGCTGACGCGCGCGCTGGAGGAGGCGTCGCGGGCGAACGCGCGCGTGGCCCTGGTGGTCTCGCGCGACGCGGCCGCGCTGGGCTGCGACGAGTGCGGAGAGGTGATTCGCTGCGCTGACTGTGGAGTCGCGCTGGGCGCCAGCCGGGTGAGCGCGGTGCTGACCTGCCGGCTCTGCGGCCAGACGAGCCCCATGCCCGGCGCTTGCCCGCGCTGCGGCGGCCACCGGCTCTCGCCCTTCGGCTGGAGCCCCGAGCGAGTGATGACGACCCTGCGGAAGCGGTTTCCCCGGCTCACCGCCGCGCGCGCGGGCGCCCGCGCAACCGGCGAGGGCGCGCGCTGGGGACGCGCGCAGGTGCTCGTGGGCGGTCCGGGCCTTCTGCGCGGGCTCGCGCCCGGCTCGCTCTCCGCGGTGGGCTTCGTGGCGCTCGACGGACTGCTCCGCGTGCCGGACTTCCGCGCGGGGGAGCGGGCCTTCCAGGCGCTGTGGGCGGCCGCCGAGGCCGTCGGCCCCCAGGGCCGCGTCATCGTCCAGACCCTGCATCCCGACCACTACGCCATCACGGCCGCGCGCGCGCGGCGGCGCGAGGTCTTCTACGAGCCGGAGCTTCGCTTTCGCGCCGAGCTCGGGTACCCGCCGTTCCGTCGGCTCTGCCTCATCGGCGTGCGCGGCCGCGGCGTGGCGGAGGCGCGGGGGTTGCTCGACGAGTGCGCGGCCATGCTGCGCGGTATCCCCGGGCTCAACGTGTACGCGCCGACCCCGCGCGGCGCCGGGCTGGGGCAGCGTCCCTCGTGGCGCATGCTCGTGAAGGGCCCGCACACGCTGCCCCGCCTCCTCGACGAGCCGCTCCGCTCGCTGCTCGAGCGGCGGAGGCGGTCGGCCGGTATAATAGACGTCGAGATGGACCCAACCTCCCTATAGAGGTCGTCGCTTGCGACGACCGTGGATCATAATATCAAGAGGAAGAGGGAGCGCGAAAAGGCATGGCCGTTCTGAAGGTTCGCCGCTACGGCGATCCCATACTCCGGCAGAAGGCGCAGCCGGTGGAGTCGATCACGCCCGAGCTGCGCGGCATCATCGCCGACATGGTGGAGACCATGTACCACCAGGTCGGCATCGGGCTCGCCGCTCCGCAGGTCGGGATTGCCCTCCGTGTCATGCTGGTGGACGACGGCAGCCGCGGACCGCGCGCCCTCGTCAACCCGACCATCGTGGATCGGGGCGGCTCCATACGTGGCGAGGAAGGCTGCCTCTCGATCCCCGGCATCTTCGGCGAGGTGGAGCGCAGCGAGTGGGTACGCGTCGAGGCGCAGGACGCCGAAGGCGGACCCATCACTTTCGAATCGCGCGGGCTGCAGGCGCGCGTGATCCAGCACGAGCTGGACCACCTCGACGGCGTGCTCTTCATCGACCGGCTGCCGCCCATGACCCGGGACCGGATCAAGAAGAAGATCCAGAAGGAAGGCCTCCCGGCGGAGGCGCCCCACCACGCCTTCGCGCTCTGACGGGGCACGGTTGCGGGTCCTCTTCTACGGGACGCCAGCCTTCGCCCTCCCCACCCTCGACGCTCTGCGCGAGCGGCACGAGGTCGTCGCGGTGGTGACCCAGCCCGACAAGCCGGCCGGCCGCGGCCAGCGGGTCGCCCCACCGCCCGTGAAACAGCGTGCGATAGCGGTCGGTCTACCCGTGCTCCAGCCCCCGCGCCTCCGCGATCCGGGCTGGCCTGAGCGGCTCGCCGAGCTCAGGGCCGACGTCGCCGTGGTGGTGGCGTTCGGCCAGATCTTGCCCAAGGCCGTGCTCGATGTGCCGGCGCGCGGCTCCATCAACGTGCATGCCTCGCTGCTTCCCCGCTATCGAGGGGCGGCGCCCATCGCGTGGGCCATCATCCGCGGCGAGCGTGAGACCGGCATCACCACGTTTCAGATGGACCCGGGCATGGACACCGGCGACATGCTGCTGCGCGAGGCGACGCCCATCGGCCCCGAAGAGACCGCAGGTGAGCTGGCCGCTCGCCTCGCCCCGATCGGCGCCTCCGTGCTGCTGCGGACCCTGGCGCGGCTCGACGAGATCGCGCCCGAGCGGCAGGACGCGTCGCAGGCCACGCAGGCGCCGCGGCTCAAGAAGGAGGACGGCTGGCTGCGTCTCGCGGAGCCCGCGCGAGCCCTCGCCGCTCGCGCGCGCGGCTGCAATCCCTGGCCCGGCGCGGCGCTGGCGGGGGCGGGCGGGCGGCTCGTGGTGTGGCGCGCAGCGCCGGTGCCGCACCCCGTCGCGGCGCCGCCCGGCACGCTCGTCACCACGGGACCGGGCGCCATCGCCATCGCCACCGGCGAAGGCATGCTGCTCCCCGTCGAGGTGCAGCCCGAGAACCGCAAGGTGATGGCCTGGGAGGACTACCTCCGCGGCGCCCGTCTCGGGCCGGGCGATCGGCTGACGGAGATCTCGGCATGAGCCCGGTGCTCCGCGCCGGCCCCGTTTCCCAGGCCCGCTTCGAGGCGTTGAAGATCCTCGTGCGCGTGGAGGGCGATCGGGCCTTCGCCGACATCGCGCTGGAGCACGCGCTCGAGCGCGCCGCGCTGGAGCCCCGCGACGCCGCCCTCTGCACCGAGATCGTCTACGGGACGCTCAGGTGGCAGCGCCACCTCGACTGGCGGCTCGCCGCGCACCTGCACCGGCCGCTCGCGCGACTGGATCCGTGGGTGCGCGCCCTCCTCCGCCTCACCGCGTATCAGGTGCTGTTCCTCGACCGCGTGCCGCGCTGGGCGGCGGTGGACGAAGCGGTGAGCTTGGCCAAGCTGAAGTCGCGCGTGCCGGGGCCGGCGGAGTTCGTCAACGCGGTGCTGCGGGCGCTCACCCGCGCCCCCGGCGCGCCCGCCCTGCCGGCGGATCCCGTCGAGGCGGCCGGCGTGCGCTGGTCCTATCCCGACTGGATCGTGGCTCGGTGGCTGGCGCGCTACGGCGCCGCGGAGGCGGAGGCGCTCATGGCGGCCAGCAACGAGCGGCCGCGCATCGCGCTGCGGGCCAACCGGCTGCGCATCGACCGCGAGGCGCTCGCTGCGCGGCTGCGCGACGAGGATCTCGCCGAGACCCGCCCTTCCGAGCTCGCCCCGGAGGGGCTCGTGCTCGAGAAGGGCGCGGCGGCCCGCCTCGGCCCTTTCGCCGAAGGGTGGTGCACCGTGCAAGACGAGGCGTCCATGCTGATCGCCCGCCTGCTCGATCCTCGGCCCGGCGAGACGGTGGCCGACACGTGCGCGGCGCCGGGCACCAAGGCCACCCACCTCGCGGAGCTCATGGACAATCGCGGGCGCCTGATCGCGTTCGATCCGCAGGCGGCTCGCCTGGCGCTGCTCGATCGCGGCGCCGCGCGGCTCGGCATCAGCATCGTCCAGAGCCACGTGGGCGGGGCGGCGGCGCTGGCCCCGCGCTGGGCGGGCCGCTGCGACCGCGTGCTCGTGGACGCGCCGTGCTCCAACCTGGGCGTGCTTCGTCGCAACCCCGAGGTGAAGTGGCGGCGCACGGAGGACGACCTCCGTCGCCTGCGGCAGAAACAGCGGACCATCCTGGACGCGGCCGCCGCCATGGTGAAACCCGGAGGCCGGCTCGTCTACGCCACCTGCTCGCCCGAGCCCGAGGAGAACGAGGACGTGGTGGAGCCGTTCCTCGAGTCGCACGGGGAGTGGGCGGTGGACGTGCCGGAGCAGTTTCCGGTGCCGCTCGACGCGCGCGGCATGCTCCGCCTCTTTCCCCATCGGCACGGCACCGATGCCTTCACCGCGGTGCGCCTGCGCCGCCGGCCGCGGGCATGAACCGGCGCGGCAGCTGGCTCGGGGTCACGGGCTTCGCCCTCGGCGTGGCCTCGGTGCTGCTGGGCGCCGCCGGTGTGGGCGCGGTGCTGTGCCTCTGGTACCCCTCGCTCCTCACCACGCCCGCCCTGCGCGACGTCTACGACATGCGGCTGATCCGCTGGATCATCAAGGCGGGGCTCCTCACCGGCTTCGTGTGCGGAGTGGTGAGCCTCCTCATCAAGCGGCGGAAGGCGCTCGGCTTCACGGGGGCGACCCTGGCCGCGCTGGCGACGCTCATGGGCGGCTCGCAGGTGGAGGTGAGCACGCCCGTGCGGCCGTCCGACCACCTGGGGCTCGATTGGTTCCTGATCAACCTCCTCATCCTCGCCACCCTCTTCGTCCCCCTCGAGGCCCTCTTCGCGCGACTGCCCACGCAGCGGGTGTTCCGCAAGGGCTGGACCACGGACCTCGCGCACTTCGCGGTGAGCCATCTCCTCGTGCAGGCGACCGTGCTGCTCACGCTCGTGCCCGCGGCCATCGTCTTCCGCTGGGCGGTGAGCCCCGCCCTTCAGGGCGCGGTGGCGGCGCAGCCGGCAGGGCTCCAATTCCTCGAGATCGTGCTCATCGCCGACCTCACCCAGTACGCCACGCATCGGCTCTTCCACACGGTGCCGTGGCTCTGGCGCTTCCATCAGGTCCACCATTCGAGCGAGGCGCTCGACTGGCTCGCCGCCTCGCGCCTGCACCTGGTGGACATCGTGGTGACGCGCGCGGTCGGCTTCGTCCCGGTGTACGTGCTGGGCTTCTCCACCGGCCCCACCTACGCCTATCTCGTGTTCGTGTCGTTCCTCGCCATCTTCATCCATGCCAACGTGCGCTTTCGCTTCGGGCCGCTGCGCTGGCTGGTCGTGACCCCGCAGTATCACCACTGGCATCATGCGGCGGAGTCGGCGGCGGTGGACAAGAACTTCGCCGTGCACGTGCCCCTGATCGACTGGGCGTTCGGGACCCACTACCTGCCGGGAGAGCGCTGGCCGGCTCGCTACGGCCTCGAGGGCGATCCCGTCCCCGAGGGCTATGTGCGTCAGCTCGTTTATCCGTTCCTTCGCGTGGGCGGGCCCTTCTTGCGCTGACTCGGGGTCCAGCGGGGCGCGGTCTCCGACATCGGCAGGCCGAGCGCGACCAGGCCACGCTCGAGACCGGGGAAGAATCCGATCCGGTCGAGCGGTGCGTTGAGCCAGCCCGTGGCCACGCAGTAGGCCTCGGCCTGAGTCCGGTGATGGGCGGCATGCCGGTCGGGGCGGAGGATGAGTCCGGCCGCCTGCAGTCGGGGCACGAAGGCCGGAACCGACGCAGCGTGCGCCCACTTGTGTAGCTGGTTGGTGATCACCGCCACGATGGTGAAGACGAGCAGGCCAGAGTAGCCGCCGATCCAGATGGAGCCGGCGCCGGGCGCGGGCAGCATCGCGACCAGTGCGAGGAGCGGCGCCAGGGCGAGGCAGCTATTGCCGGCGATCTCGGCGAAGCCGTGACGGGTCATCGCGAGCGGGTCGCGGTGGTGCTCACGGAACGGGAGGATGAGCACCCGGCCGATCAGCGGGGTGTCCTCCTCGAAAAACGTGTCGCAGAACCAGTGGACGACGCCCGACATGAGGTCGCCCGCCAGATACCCCGCGATCGCTCCCGCCGCGGTTATCCACCAGAGGCTTCCGCCGGCGCCGCCGGCAGCGATCAGTCGCGCGGCGAGAAACAGCCAGAGCGCGGAGGCCACCACGATGGCCGCCCACTCCATGAGCGTCTGCCAGGGCAGCCGCTCGGGGTGCGCGGACTCTGGAGATGGGCTCACGCGGTCGCGTCCCCATGTGGCATCGCGCGAATTCTACCCGGAAGGTGGCCCGACGGGAATTCCCTACCGGGTCGTCCGGGGGTGGAAGGCCTCGTGCGGAGGCAGCCACCGGCGGAAACCTCCAGAATCGCGCTCCCCCGCCCGGCCGACGCGGACGCCGACGGTTGGCATCGCCCATGCTCAATGAGGAGCCAACGGAGGTGCGTCGATGAGCGAAACGAGAGCGCGTTCCAGACTGGTCCCGGCCCTCGCGGGCGCGACGGTGGCACTGGCGCTCGGGGGCTGCATCTACTCGTCCACCGAGAAGGTCACGGAGAAGCAGGTGCCGACCACGACGCCAGTGGCCACCTCGGGCGAGCGGGTGGTCACGTATCCCGAGGGCCGCTATCAGTTGTATGGCGATGGCAGGTCGGTCCCCTATTACTGGGTCTGGATCCCGAGTGGGACCACGCCGCCCGTACCGCCAGCTCCTCCGCGCCTGCCGTAGCCTGGGCGCTCTGGCCGCCGCGCTCGTCCTGTCCCTTGGGGCAGGCGGCGCGGCGCGCGCGGAGCCGATGCCGGTGCGGTTCATCGAGGGCGTGACCCGGGGCTTCCTCACCGTGCACGGGCTCGACGGGAAGAGCCTCGGACAGGGCGATATCACGCAGCTGTCGCGCAATGGCCGGGTGGAAAGCCGGATGGTTCTGCGCTTTCTGGACAGCTCTCTGCACGACGAGGAGGTCGTGTTCACCCAGAACAAGGTCTTCGCCCTCGTGACGTACAAGCTCACCCAACGGGGGCCCTCGTTCCCGGAGCCGATCCAAGTGTCCCTGACGAGGGAGACCGGCGAGTACGTGGTTCGGTCGCGCAAGGGCGACAAGGACCAGGAAGATCGCGGCAAGCTCGACGTCCCGCCCGATACATACAATGGCCTCCTGCTGACGCTGGTGCGGAACCTCCCCTCGGGGCAGTCGGCGTCCGTTCACGTCATCGCGTGGACACCTAAGCCTCGTCTGATCGGACTGGACATCATCCCCGCCGGCGAGGATCCGGGCCGCGTCGGCGCGGAGACGCGCCCCTCGCGGCGCTATCAGATGAAGCCCAGACTTGGGCTCCTTCTCGGCACCGCGGCCAAGATCATGGGGAAAACGCCCCCCGACCAGTTCTGCTGGGTGCTCGCCGACCCCGTTCCCGCCTTCGTGGCCTGCGAGGCGCCGCTCGCCAACGGCGGGCCCATCTGGCGAATCGGGGTGGTCAGTCCCACCCGGCGCGCGGCGGGGGGAGCCTCCCGGTGAAGGCGGCGAGCCGAGCGACCTTCCGCGAGGCCATCGCGAGGGGTTTCTCTACCGTCGAGGACGTCGTCTACATCGTCCTTGCTCTGCTCCTCGCCGCGAGCCTTGCCGCCCTCCTCCTGGACTCGGCGCTGGCCTTCGCGCGCGCCTTCGCGAACGGGTTGGCCGCGGTCAACATCGTGCCCTTCCTCGACCGGGCCCTGCTCGTACTCATGGTCGTGGAGATCCTGTACACCGTGCAGGTGTCCTTCCGGGAACACGTGCTGGTCCCGGAGCCGTTCCTCCTCGTGGCACTGATCGCCGCCGTCCGGCGCATCATCGTGCTCACCGCGGAGCTGGGCGAGCTCGCCCGCCGCGGAGGCGAGGCCTTTCGAGCCGGGCTGATCGAGACGGCCCTCATCACCCTGGTCGTCCTCGCTCTCGCGGTGGCGCTGGTCGTGCTCAAGCGGCACCCGCAGGCGGTCGCCGAGCGCGCCTGACCGCGGAAACGGCAGGCGGTGATATGGTGGGGGCCGTGGCCCGCATCGCGCCGAGCATTCTCTCCGCCGACTTCGCCGCGCTCGGCGAGGCGATCGCGCGCGTGGAGTCGGGCGGCGCCGACCTGCTGCACGTGGACGTCATGGACGGCCACTTCGTGCCCAACCTGACGCTCGGGCCGCCCGTCATCGAATCCATCCGGAAGCGGACGCGCCTGCCCCTGGACGTGCACCTGATGATCGAGGAGCCCGAGCGCTGGGTCGAGACCTATGTCCGGGCCGGCGCCGACCTGGTCACGGTCCACGCGGAGGCCAGCACCCACCTCCAGCGCTGCCTGGCCCAGATCCGGGAGGCGGGGGCCCGGGCGGGGGTCGCCCTCAACCCGGGCACCCCCCCGGGGGGTCTCCGGTACGTCCTGGACGACATCGACCTCATCCTGGTCATGTCGGTCAACCCCGGCTTCGGGGGCCAATCCTTCATCCCTGCTTCTTACGCAAAGATACAGGAGATCAGGGGTTTGCTGGGGGATCGGCCGGTCGAGGTCTCTGTGGACGGGGGGGTCAAGCGCGACAATGCCGGGGCCCTCGCCAGGGCCGGGGCCTCGGTGCTGGTCGCCGGGTCGGCGATCTTCGGCAGCCCCGATCCAGCCCAGGAGGTCCGGGCCCTCCGGAGTGCTTCGGAAGTACCGAAATAGGCTTGACTTTTCGCTTTCCCGCCCGTAGCCTTAGGGGTCCTCCATGTTTGACAATCTTACTAATCGTCTGAACACGATCTTCGACCGGCTTCGCGGGTACGGCCGGCTGACGGAAGAGAATGTCCAGGAAGCGCTCCGCGAGGTCCGCGTCGCCCTTCTCGAGGCCGACGTCAACTTCAAGGTCGTCAAGGGATTCATCGAGCGCGTTCGCGCGAAGGCGATCGGTCAGGACGTCCTCAAGTCGCTGACCCCCGGCCAGCAGGTGGTCAAGGTGGTTCGCGACGAGCTGGTCGAGCTGCTCGGTGGCTCCGCCCATCGCCTCGCGATGGCGCCGCATCCGCCGACCGTGATCATGCTCGTGGGGCTGCAGGGCTCGGGCAAGACGACCACCGCCGCCAAGCTCGCCCGCCTGTTCCAGAAGAGCGGGCAGCATCCGATCCTGGCTTCGGCCGACGTGTACCGGCCCGCCGCCATCGAACAGCTCAAGACGCTCGGCGCTGGGCTGGGCCTGCCGGTGCTCGGCGATCCCGCCGCTTCGCCCGTGGCGATCTGCCGCGCCGCCCGCGACGAGGCCGCCCAGCGTGGCCTCTCTCCGCTCATCCTCGACACCGCCGGGCGCCTGCACATCGACGAGGAGATGCTGGCGGAGCTGAAGGCGATCAAGCGCGAGGTGTCCCCACACCATGTGCTGCTCGTGGTGGACGCCATGACCGGCCAGGACGCCGTCACGGTGGCGGACAAGTTCAACGCCGCCGTCGGGGTGGACGCCTTCGTCCTCACCAAGATGGACGGCGACGCGCGGGGCGGCGCCGCGCTGTCGGTCCGAGAGGTGACCGGCCGGCCCATCGCCTTCGTGGGGATGGGCGAGAAAACCGACGCCCTCGAGCCCTTTCATCCCGACCGGCTCGCCGCGCGCATCCTCGGGATGGGCGACGTTCTCTCGCTCGTCGAGAAGGCGCAGGCGGTCGTGGACCAGGATCAGGCCGAGGAGCTTGCCAAGAAGATCCGCTCGGAGCGCTTCAGCCTCGAGGACTTCGCCCAGCAGCTCAAGCAGCTCCGATCGATGGGGCCTCTCGAGCAGATCATGGACATGGTGCCGTTCTTCAAGGGCGCGGGCGGGATGCCCAAGGAGATGCGCGGCGAGGAGAGCGAGCTGCGCCGCTACGAGGCGATCATCGCGTCGATGACGCCGGGGGAGCGCGAGGAGCCGTCCATCATCAACGGCAGCCGCCGCATGCGGATCGCGCGCGGCAGCGGCACGCAAGTCTCCGACGTGAACCGGCTCCTCAAGCAGCATGCGCAGCTCAAGAAGATGATGAAGGGTCTCAAGCAGATGGAGGGGCGGATGGGCAAGCTCAAGGGCTCGCTCCCGTTCCTCGGGCGCTAACCAGACACGAGACGAGGTGAGCCAGTGGCTGTTCATATTCGGCTGAGACGGACGGGGACGACCAAGAAGCCGGCCTACCGCGTGGTGGTGGCTGACTCGCGCGCGGCGCGTGACGGGCGATTCATCGAGGTGATCGGGCACTACAACCCGCTCTCCGATCCGCCCCTCATCAAGATCGAGATGGAGAAGGCGGCCGCGTGGATCAAGAAGGGCGCCCAGCCGTCGAACACGGTGAAGCATCTCCTGGCCCGCGCCGGAGCCCCCAAGGCGTAGGCATGGCGGACGCCGACGCGCCGCTCATCGCGATCGGCGAGGTGCTGCGGCCGTACGGGGTGCGCGGCGAGGTGCGGGTACGGCCCCTCACCGACCGGCCGCGGGAGCGGTTCCGGGGATTGGAGGCGTGCTTCCTGTGGGAGCCGGCGCGGGGCCGGCGGGAAGCGTGCCGCGTGGTGGAGCGAAGCTTCGACGGAGACGGGGTGCGGGTCAAGCTCGAGGGCGTGGAGTCGCCGGAAGCCGCGCGGGCGATCCAGGGACGCCTCCTGGCGGTGGCGCGGGCGGAGGCGCTGCCGCCGCGGCCCGGCGAGTTCTATCCGTGGCAGCTCGAGGGCGCCGCGGTCGAGACGCCCGACGGCCGGATGCTCGGTCGGTTCATCAGGGTGGAAGACTCACCGGCACAGCCGCTGTGGGTGATCGAGCGGGACGGGCGGGAGTGGCTCCTGCCCGCGGTGCCGGAGTTCGTGCTGGACGTGAGCGTGGCGGAGCGGCGCATCGTCGCGAATCCGCCGGAGGGGCTGGACACGCTGTGAGGATCGACATCGTCACGTTGTTCCCGGGGATGCTGGAAGCGCCCCTGGGCGAGTCCATCATCGGCCGCGCGCGCGCGCGCGGCCTGGTGGACATCCGCCTGGTCAACCTCCGCGACCACGCGGCGGGACGGCATCAGGTGACGGACGACGCGCCCTTCGGGGGCGGCGGCGGCATGATTCTCAAGCCCGAGCCGCTGGCGGCCTGCCTCGAGAGCCTGCGGAGCCCGGGTTCGCACGTGGCGCTCCTCGATCCCGCGGGCCGGCGCTTCACCCAGGCGGTGGCGCGGGAGCTGGCGCGGCGGCCCCATCTGGTGCTGGTGTGCGGGCGCTACGAAGGGGTTGACGAGCGCGTGCGCGAGCGTCTGGTAGACGAGGAGATCTCCATCGGCGACTACGTCCTGTCCGGCGGCGAGCCGGCGGCGCTGGTGGTGGCGGACGCGGTGACGCGGCTCCTCCCCGGCGCGCTCGGCGACGCCGCCGCGCCCGCGCACGACTCGTTCGCGCGGGGGCTGCTCGAGTATCCCCAGTACACGCGGCCGGAGCGCTTCCGCGACTGGGCGGTGCCGCCCGTGCTCCTCGGCGGGGACCACGGCAAGGTCGAGCGGTGGCGGCGGGTGATGTCGGTGTGGCGCACGTGGCGCCGCCGGCCGGATCTCCTGGAAACCGCCGACCTCTCGCCCGAGGAGCAGAAGTGGGTGGACGGATTCAGCCAGGGCCGCGCGCCCTCGGACTACATCTAGCGAAGGAGCAGGAGAACATCATGGAAGCGATCCGTATCGTGGATGCCGCGAATCTGAAGAAGGACCGGTCCGGGTTCGGCCCCGGCGACACCGTGCGCGTGCAGGTGAAGGTCGTCGAGGGAGAGAAGGAGCGCCTGCAGGCCTTCGAGGGCGTGGTGATCCGCCGGCGGGGCGGGGGGGCCAGCGCGTCCTTCACCGTGCGGCGCATCTCCTACGGCGTGGGCGTCGAGCGCACGTTCCCGCTCCACTCGCCGCGGATCGACCGCATCCAGGTCACCAAGCGGGCGGCGGTACGGCGCTCCAAGCTCTACTACCTCCGCGATCTCGCGGGAAAGGCGGCGCGGCTCAAGGAGAAGCGGCTGGCGCAGGTCCCGACCTCGGGCGAGCAGGCGTAGGACCGGCGGAGCGCGCCACGGGCGCCCCATATCGGTTCGAGGGCGTGGCCTGGCGGGCCGGGCTGGCCCGTGTCGCCGGCGTCGACGAAGCCGGACGGGCGCCGCTGGCGGGTCCGGTGGTGGCGGCGGCGGTGATGCTGGCGCCGGGCGCGCGGATCGACGGCCTGGACGACTCGAAGCGGCTCCTGCCGCTGGAGCGGGAGCGGCTGTTCGGATTGATTCAGGCGCGGGCGCTGGCCTTCGCGGTGGGCGTGGTGGACGTGACGACGATCGATCGGGTGAACATTCTGGAGGCGACACGGTTGGCGATGCGGACGGCGCTGGACGGACTGGGGGCGGTGCCCGAGCTGGTGCTCACGGATTTCGTGAGCCTGCGCGACCTCCCCTTCCCGCAGCGCAACCTCGTCCGCGGCGACCAGCGCTCGGCCACGGTGGCGGCCGCCTCCATCGTCGCGAAGGTGACGCGCGACCGGCTCATGTCGGAGCTCGACGGCGCCTATCCGCAGTATGGATTCGCGCGCCACAAGGGCTATCCGACCGAGCAGCACCGGTCGGCGCTGAAGAAGTTCGGGCCCTGTCCCCTGCACCGGCGCACCTTCCAGGGCGTCGCGTGGCAGGAGGAGCTGTTCGAGTGCTGATCTTCGATCCTAGGGCGGTCAAGGAGTGACCCGTGCCAACCGACACACGTAGAACCATCGGAGTGAAGGGAGAGGACGAGGCCGCGCGATTCCTCGCGCGGTGCGGCTACGCGATCCTGGACAAGAACGTCCGGACGCGGGCGGGGGAGATCGACCTCGTCGCCAAGGAAGGCAAGACCCTCGTCTTCGTCGAGGTCAAGACGCGGAAGGAGCTGGAGGGCGATCCCCCGCAGGCGGGCGTGCGCACGCGCAAGCAGAACCGCCTCGGCAAGCTCGCGCACGGCTACCTGAAGGCCAAGCGCATGCGGGAAATGCCGTGCCGCTTCGACGTCGTCGCGGTGATCGTCAATGACGAGGGCGGCGTCAAGGCCATCCGGCACATCCCGAACGCGTTCTCGGTCGCCCCGTGGTAACTGCCCGGCGCTAAAGGCCATGGATCGGCGGGCGGCCTTCGAGGAGGCCCTGGCTCTCGTTCCCGGGCGCACCGCGTTGCTCGTCGTCGACATGCAGCGCGCCTTCCTGGACCCCGGCGAGGCGATGGAGGTGCCTCCGGCGCGCGACATCGTGCCGAGGGTACAGGAGCTGCTCGGCATCTTCCGCGAGCAGGGGCTGCCGGTGGCGTTCACCGAGTTCCTCTACGTCGAAGCGGCGCCGCTGCTCGTGGGCGCGCTCCACCCCGAGCATCGCCGCGCCGCCGCGGGCGCGCCCCGCGGCTTCGGGATGCCGTCGTCGTCGTGCCTCGCCGGCGAGGCCAATGTCTCCACCGTACCCGAGCTTGAGCCCCGCGCCGACGAGCTGGTGGTACGCAAGCACTACTACGACGGCTTCAACGGCACCGTGCTGGACCGGGCCCTCCGCGCGCGCGGAATAAGTCACCTGGTGGTCACCGGCACCATGACCGACATCTGCGTGCTCGCCACGGTGATGGGCGGGTTCAATCACGAGTACCGCATGACGGTGGTGGAGGACGGGGTGGCCACCCTCTGGCCGGAGATCCAGCGCGCCACCCTGGACATCATCGGGCGCGCGTACGCGCGCGTCGTGCCCGCCAAGGCGCTGGCGGACGAAATTGTCAGCTGGTAAGGAGGCCCCCATGGGATCCGAGCTCCGCTTTCACGGTTGCATGCCCGCCAATCTCCTGCCCTTCCGCGCCGACCTCGAGATCGACGAGCCGGCCTATCGCCGGCACCTCCGCTGGCTCGCCGACGCGCCGGGCGTGACCGGCATCGTCGCCAACGGGCATGCCGCAGAGGTGTCCTCCCTCACCCGGGAGGAGCGCAAGCGCGCCCTCGCGATCGCCCTCGACGAGGTGGCGGGCAAGGTGCCGGTCGTGGCCGGGGTGTACTCCGACGGCACGCGCGAGGCGGTGGAGCTGGCGCGGGACGCGCGGGCGGCGGGCGCAGCCGGGCTGCTCGTCTTTCCGCCCACTCTCTTCATGTGGGGCGCGCAGTGGAAGCCGGAGATGGTGCTGCGCCACTTCTCCGAGCTGGCCGATGGCGTCGACCTGCCCTTGGTGGTCTTCGAGTACCCGCCCGCCTCGGGTATCGGCTATCAGCCGGAGACGCTCGCCGCCCTCTGCAAGATCCCCTCGGTGGTGGCGGTGAAGGACTGGTCCAACGATATCGTGGCCTACGAGAAGAACCTCCGCGCCCTCCGGGCCTCCGGGCGCCCGGTGGCCATGCTGTCGTCCTTCACCATGTCGCTGCTCGCGAGCTTCGCGCTGGGCGCCGACGGGTGCATCTCCGGCATGGGGAGCGTGGCCGCCGACCTGCAGGCGGCGCTCCTCGCCGCCGTCAAGGCGGGGCGCCTGGACGAGGCGCGGGCCATCAACGACCGTATGGCCCCGCTGGTGAACGTGTTCTACGCGCCGCCCTTCGTGGACATGCACAACCGCATGAAAGAGGCCCTCGCCCTCCTCGGCCGCATTCCCGCCGCCCACGTGCGGCCGCCGCTCACCCCTGTCTCGGAGGAGGAGCGCGCGCGCATCCGCTTGGCGTTGCGGGAGGCGCGGCTCAACACGGCGGGCGCCGAGCGGTGACCCCGGCCGAGCGCCGCAAGGCGATCGGCCGCTACGCGGCGGGGCCGGCGCGGCTGAGCGCGGCCCTACGCCGGGTGCCGCGCGCGGCGCTGCACTGGCGGCCCGGTCCCGGCGAGTGGTCGGCGCACGAGGTGGTGCACCACTGCGCGGACAGCGAAAGCAACGCCCACCTGCGGCTGCGCTATCTGTTGGCCGAGAAGGACCCGCTCATCGTCGGCTACGACCAGGCGGAGTGGGCCCGCGCCCTCGAGTACGCCCGCCGACCCCTCGCGCCGGCCCTGGCGACGGTGATCGCCGTGCGCGCCAACACCGTGCCCCTGCTCCGCGCGCTCCCCGACGCGGCCTGGGGCCGGAGCGGGCGGCATACCGAGATCGGCACCTACACGGTAGAGGGCTGGCTCGGCCTCTACGCCGGGCACCTGGAAATTCACGCCGGCCAGATCGAGGCGAACCTCGCGGGGTGGCGGAAGGCGCGCGGGGCGCGGAAGCGCGGGCGTCGGCGCTAGAAGTTGACGCTGACCTGAGCCGCTGCGCCGGCCGGCCCCACGCGGATCGCCGTGGGCGGTCACTGAAGCTCCCGTCACCGGGGCTCTCCCACGGCCTCGGCCCAGCGTCCCTCACGTGCCCGAAAAGTGGGACATTCTGGCCCCGATGCCACACTCGGCCGAGCCTTGCGCGTTCCGTCCCGATAGGGTATAAGAAGGCGCCCGATGGCACCAGCCGCAGGCCGCAAACCAGAGGAAGAAGCGCTTCTCGAAAGGGCTGGCCGCCTTCTCCCCGGCGGCGTCCTCGGCGGTTACTCCGTCCCGCGCGAGCTGTCCTTCGTGGTGCGCGAGGCGCGCGGTCCGCGCCTCGTCGACGTGTCCGGCCGCAGTTACATCGACTACATCCTCGGCTCCGGGCCGCTCGTGCTGGGGCACGCGCATCCCGCGGTGGTGGCGGCGGTCGAGCGTCAGCTCGTCAAGGGCACGACCTACTTCCAGCTCAGCGAGCCGACCCTCGAGCTCGCCGAGGAGATCTGCCGGGCCCTGCCGTGCGCCGAGCAGGTGCGCTTCACGGCCTCGGGCAGCGAGGCCACGTTCTTCGCCCTGCGGGTGGCGCGCGCCTTCCGGGGCCGCGAGAAGATCCTCAAGTTCGAGGGCGGCTTCCACGGGACCAACGACTACTCGTTGATGAGCGTGGGGCCGCGCGCGCCCAAGGCATATCCGGCGCCGACGCCGGATTCCGCCGGCATCCCGCACGCGATCCAGGAGCACGTGCTCATCGCCCCGTTCAACGATCTCGCGGAGACGGAGGCCATCCTCGCCGCGCATCACGGCGATCTCGCCGCCGTCATCATGGAGCCGTTCCAGCGCCTGATCCCGCCGGACAAGGGCTTCCTGCAGGGCGTGCGCGAGATCACCCGGCGGTTCGGCGTGCCGCTGATCTTCGACGAGATCGTGACGGGGTTCCGCTTCGCGTACGGCGGCGCCCAGGAGTACTACGGGGTGGTGCCCGATCTGGCCGCTATCGGCAAGATCGTGGGCGGCGGGTTCGCCCTCGCCGCGCTGGTGGGGCGCGCGGAGATCATGCGCCACCTCGATCCCGGGCTCGAGGGCACGCCGGAGTTCGTGGCGCAGGCGGGCACGCTCAACGGCAATCCCATCGCCGCCGCCGCGGGCCTGGCCACCCTGGCCGAGCTGCGTCGGCCCGGCGCCTACGCCCGCCTCTTTCAGACCGGCACGCGCGTGAAGACCGCGCTCCAGGACGCCGCCGACGCTGCGGGGATCCCGGCGCGCGTGGCAGGCGAGGCGCCCGTATTCGAGATCTACTTCACGGACCGGCCGATCACCGACTATCGCGCCACCCTCACCGCCGACCGCGCGCGGCACCGCCTGTTTACCGACGAGCTGTTGCGGCGGGGCGTGGTCAAGGCCGCCCAGAAGTTCTACGTCTCCCTGAGCCACGGGGAGGACGAGATCCGGCAGACGGTGGACGCCTTCACGGCGGCGCTGAGGGCAGTGGCGGATCGGCAGTGAGCGGCGAGACCATATTCCCCCTCTTCCCACGGGGAGCGGGGTCAACAGGAGGAGCATGACCATGACGGAACACTGGCAGAACGAGTCCTGGGCGCAGGCGGAAGGCTTCTGGTACAGCGGCAAGGTCACCCGGCGTCACCTGCTGGGGATGGGCGCGGCCGCCGCCGGCGCGCTCGGCGCCTCCATGCTGGTGCCCGCGCCGTGGCGGGCCGCCTTCGGGCAGGCCAAGCCCTTCAAGATCGGGTCGCTACAGCCCCTGTCGGGGACAGCGGCGGCGGGTGGCAAGACCGCGCTCGTGGGCGTGCAGATGGCGGTGGACCGCATCAACAAGGCGGGCGGCATCAACGGCCGGCCCATCGAGCTCATCGCCGCCGACTACGAGTCCAAGCCCGACGTGGGCCGGCGCAAGGCGGAGAAGCTCGTGGTCGAGGACAAGATCGACGCGCATGCCGGCGGCTATCTGTCCAACGTGTGCCTGGCCTGCATGCCGGTGTACGAGGAGCACAAGCTCGTCAACATGATCACGGTGTGCCTCGACACCACCATCACCACCACCAAGTGCAGCCGCTACACCTTCCGGCCCTTCGACTACGCCCCCGCCCAGGCGGTGGCCGTGTCGCCGTACCTCGTCAACAAGGTCGGCAAGAAGTGGATCATCGCCTTCGCCGACTACGCCTGGGGCCAGTCGACGCGCGACGCCTACATCGAGCAGATCAAGAAGAGCGGGGGCGAGATCGTCAGCACCATCGGCGTGCCGCTCGGCGTCCAGGACATGACGCCCTTCCTCTCCAAGATCAGCGGGGCCTACGACGGGATCTTCGGGATCTTCTTCGGCCCCCAGGGCATCGCGTTCGTGAACCAGTGCTTCGACCTCGGGATCTCCAAGAAGGCGCGCATCGCTGGGGACGGCGCCATCGCCGTCTCGGTGAACATGCCCGCGATGGGCAACAAGGTCGAGGGGTTCATCGGCATCGACCGCTACGTGCCGGTACTCGAGGGGCAGTTCAACACGCCGTACCACAAGAAGTTCCTCGAGGACTCCACGGCGCGCCTCAAGGCCATCGATCCAACCGGGCCCCTGCCCGACCGCTACGTGCAGTCAAACTACGAGGGGGTCAACGCGCTCAAGACCGGGATGCAGAAGTCGGGCTTCCGCGGGCGCGAGGACACCATGAAGCTCATCGAGGCGCTGGAAGGCCTCGAGATGAAGGAGTCGGACGACTTCCCCCAGGGCGACAAGCTCCTGCGCCGCGAGGATCATCAGGCTTTCGTGCGGGAGTTCATCTTCGAGGTGCGCGGGGGCAAGCACAAGATCATGGAAATCGTGCCGAAGGAAAAGACGATCTTCCCGCCGGCCTGCAAGTTCGCATAGCGTGACCACCGCGTCCACCCTCTCGGCGTCCTCGGGGCAGAGTCGCCCCGGGGGCGCCGGGCCCCTTCTGCGGACGGAGGCGCTCACCGTCCGGTTCGGTGGCCTTACCGCGCTGGACAACGTCTCCGTGTCCGTCCCCGCCGGCGAGATCCGCGCCATCATCGGCCCCAACGGCGCGGGCAAGTCCACGTTCTTCAACTGCGTAACCGGGGTGATCCGGCCCACCGCCGGGCGCATCGCCCTCGACGGCGAGGACATCACCGGGCTCCCCCCGCACCGCATCTCGCGCCGGGGCATCGCCCGCTCGTACCAGATCACCAACATCCTGCCCGGGGCCACCGTGCTCGAGAACGTGCGCATCGCCGCCCAGTCGCGACACCACGGCTGGAGCCTCTTCCGGCACCATCGCGCCTTCACCGACGTGATCGAGCGCGCCCGCGCCGTGCTCGCCGACGTGGCCCTGCTCGACCAGGCCGACGAGCTGGCCGCCAACCTCTCGCACGGGGCCCAGCGCAACCTCGAGATCGGGATCGCGCTGGCCACCGAGCCGAAGCTCCTGTGCCTGGACGAGCCCACCGCGGGCATGAGCGTCGCGGAGACCCACGCCACCGTCGAGCTGGTGCGCCGCATCGCGCGCAACCTCACCATCCTGATCGTCGAGCACGACATGGAGGTGGTGATGGGGCTGGCCCACCGCATCACCGTGCTCCACTACGGGCAGGTGCTCGCCGAGGGCACGCCCGCCGAGATCCAGGCCAACCCGCGGGTGCAGGAGGTGTATCTCAAGACGTGATCCTGCGCCTGGACAACGTACACACCTACTACGGGAAGTCCCACATCCTGCACGGCGTCACCCTCGAGGTGGGGCCGGGCGAGGTCGTGGGCCTGCTCGGCCGCAATGGGGTCGGTAAGTCGACCACCCTCAAGAGCGTGATGGGGTTGGTGCGGCCGGCAGAGGGCGGCGTCACCTTCGAGGGCAAATCCATCACGGGCACGCCGCCCCACCGGGTGGCCAGGCTGGGGGTGGCCTGGGTGCCCGAGGACCGCCGCGTGTTTCGCCTGCTCACCGTCCTCGAGAATCTCCGCACCGGGCTGGACCGGGCGGGGGTGGACGAGGCGCGGAAGCGCCGCCTCCTCGATCGCGCGTTCACGTACTTTCCCCGCCTGGGCGAACGCAAGCATCAGCTCGGCGGCACCCTCTCGGGGGGTGAGCAGCAGATGCTGGCGATCGCGCGCGCGATGATGCTCGAGCCCAAGATCATTCTGCTCGACGAGCCCACCGAGGGGCTCATGCCGCGCATGGTCACCGAGATCCGCCAGATCATCGACGCGCTCCATCGCGAGGGGGTGGCCATTCTCCTCGTGGAGCAGAACGTGCCCCTCACCCTCGACGCCAGCAACCGCGTCTACATCATGGAGAAGGGTGTGATCCGCCACCAGGCGCCCGCCGCCGACCTCCGGCAGAACATGTCGGTCGTCCACGAGTACCTGGGAGTCTGAGGGTGGAGCAGATCATCATCCAGACGGTCAACGGGCTCGTCAACGGGATGATCCTCGCGCTCGTCGCCTCGGGCCTGACCCTGATCTTCGGCATCATGGACGTCGTCAACTTCGCCCACGGCGACCTCGTCATGTTGGGCGCGTTCGTGGGCGCGACCACCGTGGCCACCACCGGCAGCTTCTGGATCGCCCTCGTCGTCGCCGTCCTCACCATCGCCATCTTCGGGGCGCTCCTGCAGGTCACGACGCTGCGGCCGCTCCTGGGCCGCGATCCCCTCACCACCATCCTGGCGACCTTCGGGATGTCCCTCGTCCTTCAGAAGTACGCGATCTGGCAGTGGGGCCCGACGGCGCGGGCCATCCGCGAGCCCATCTCCGGCCAGTTCACGCTCTTCTACCTGCAGTACCCGTGGTATCGACTGGGCGCGGCCCTCTTCGCCGGCCTCATCATCGGGGCGCTCTACCTCTTCCTTCGCCGCGCGACGTTTGGGGTCTGGATCCGGGCGAGCATGCAGGACCGCCTCATGGCCCAGGCCATGGGCATCCCCGTGCCCCTCGTCCACGCGGTGGTGTTCGCCATCGGGGCGGGGATGGCCGCGTCCAGCGGCGTCCTGTTCGGCCCCCTCGCCGGCGTCACCCACAACATGGGCTTCGACTTCACCCTGCGCGCCTTCATCGTGGTGGTGGTGGGCGGCATGGGGAATCTCGGCGGCTCCATCCTCGCCGCCATCTTCATCAGCCTGCTCGAGGCCTATGCCTCCCTCATCGTGACGCCCGCCCAGGCGGTGATCGTGTCCTTCGTGGTCCTCATCCTGACGCTCCTCTTCCGCCCCACCGGCCTGTTCGTGCCGACACCGAAGTAGGCCGAGCCCATGCCGCCGCGCTCCCACACCGCGTACTGGGCCTGGTTCACGGTGATTCTCATCCTGCTCATCGTGGCGCCTCTCGTCCTCCCGGAGTTCTGGCGCCGCTTCGTGACGGAGATCCTCATCTGGGGGCTCCTCGCGATGTCCTCCGACATCCTGATCGGCTACACCGGGATGGTGTCGTTCGGCCACTCCGCGTTCTTCGGCCTCGGCATGTACGGGGCGGCGGCGGCGCTCCTCACGGTGAAGCCGGCCAACCTCTGGCTCGCCCTCCTCGCCGGGCTCGTGGCCGCCGGGGTGGTGGGGGCCTTCGTGGCCTTCTTCGCTACGCGGCTGCGCGAAATCTACTTCTCGATCACAACCCTGGTCTTCTCGCAGATCTTCTACGTCATCATCTTCACCTGGACGGAGGTGACGGGCGGCGAGAACGGCCTCACCTTCAGCCAGCCCGCCTTCCGCATCCCCGGCCTCGTGGACTTCCGCTTCACGCCCGCCTCTCTACACTGGTTCGTGCTCGCGGTGGTGGTGCTCTCCTATCTGCTCCTGCGGCGCATCACGCAGTCCCCCTTCGGCATGGTGCTGCAGTCGATCAAGGAGAACGAGCCGCGGACCCGGGCCATCGGCTACCACGTCGAGCGCTACAAGATCGTGGCGGTGATGCTGTCCGGGCTCTTCGCGGGGCTGGCGGGCGTCCTCTACGCCCTGCAGAACAAGTTCGCCGCGCCCGACTTCGTCTTCTTCGTGGTGTCGGGCGAGGTGGTCATCTTCAACGTGATGGGCGGCATGGGCACCCTGGTGGGGCCCATCGCGGGCGCGGCCTTCTTCCTCGTGCTGCGTGAGGTGGTGTCGCGTTACCTGATCGAGTACTACCTCATCCCCGTGGGCATCATCTTCACCGCCATGGTCATCTTCCTGCCCCAGGGCCTCCTCGGCTTCCTCAAGCGCCGCCTGAACACCTGACCGCCCGCGCGGCGGTGTATCCCGTTGGCGGCATTGACGGCCCCCGCGCCGCCGCCAACACTCGGACCCATGCTCGCGCGGGTCCGCTCCGCCGGTCTCCACGGCATCCACGCCGCGTGCGTCTGGGTGGAGGTCGACGTCGTCAATGGCTTGCCCAGCTTCGCCACGGTGGGCCTCCCCGACTCCAGCGTCCGCGAGAGCCGCGACCGCATCCGCGCCGCCATCAAGAACTCCGGCTTCACGTTCCCCATCGAGCGGATCACGGTGAGCCTGGCGCCCGCCGACATGCGCAAGGAGGGCCCCGCCTTCGACCTGCCCATGGCCATCGGCATCCTCGTGACGACGGAGGTGGTCAAGCCCGCCTTGCTGGAGGGCTCAGTGATGGTGGGCGAGCTCTCCCTCGACGGCAGCGTGCGGGCGGTGCGGGGTGCGCTGCCGATGGCGCTGCGGTGCCGGCAAGAGGGCATCGCCCGCCTCTTCGTGCCCCCCGCCAATGCCGCGGAGAGCGCGGCGGTGTCGGGCGTCGACGTGATCCCCGTCGCGTCGCTGCGGGAGGCGGTCGAGTATCTCAACGGCGAGCGCGCGCTGGTCGCCGCGACGCCGCCGGCCATGGCCCCCGCCCCCGAGGGGTGCGGCGAGGTCGACTTCAGCGAGGTCCGCGGCCAGTCGCACGCCAAGCGGGCGCTCGAGATCGCAGCCGCGGGGGCGCACAACGTGCTGATGATCGGGCCGCCCGGAGCGGGCAAGACGATGCTGGCGCGCCGGCTGCCGACCATCCTGCCTCCGCCCACCCTCGAGGAAGCGATCGAGATCTCCACCGTGTGGAGCGTAGCGGGCCTCCTGTCCGCCCGTGTTGGCCTCATGACCACGCGCCCCTTTCGCGCGCCCCATCACACCGTGTCCCATTCCGCTCTGGTCGGCGGCGGAGGCCTCCCGCATCCGGGCGAGGTGAGCCTGGCCCATCTGGGCGTGCTCTTTCTGGACGAGCTGCCGGAATTCTCCCGGCGCGCCCTGGAATCGCTGCGACAACCTTTGGAGGAGGGCCAGGTCATGGTGACGCGGACGGCAGGCAGCGCCGACTTCCCCGCCCACTTCCAACTGGTCGCCGCCGCCAATCCCTGCCGCCGCGCCTGCCGGTCGATCGACCACTGCGCCTGCACACCCGCTGAGCGCGAGCACTATCTCGGTCGGCTCTCGGGCCCTCTTCTCGACCGCATCGACCTGCACCTCGAGCTGCCCCCGGTGGAGGTCGCCGCCCTCACCGGGGAGACGCGCGAGGAGTCCTCCGCGACCATTCGCGCCCGGGTGATGACGGCGCGGGCTCGGCAGGCCGCGCGTTTCGAGGGCACCCCACTCCGCGTGAATGCCCACATCGGCCCTCGCCTGCTCCGCCGGTGGTGCGCGCCCTCACCCGACGCGGCTCGCCTCCTCGCGCGCGCGGTGAGCCGACTGGGCCTCTCGGCGCGCGCCTACCACCGCATCCTGCGGGTGGCGCGCACCATCGCGGACCTTACGGGCAGCGTTGGGGTGACCGCGGAGCACGTCGCCGAAGCGGTGCAGTACCGGACGCTGGACCGGACGGCGGGGTGACGGGGCGACGCGGAGGGCTAGCGGATCCGGAAATGCGCGGCGGGGGGCACGTTGGTATACGTTACCGTGCCCTTCGAGTCCTGCAAGCGATAGATCACCTGGGAATACCCGCCGCCACCGTGGTGCTGCAGCACCTTGCGGACATAGTCCTGGGTCTCGGCGTAGGGCGGGATGCCCCGATATCGGTCCACCGCGCCCTCGCCCGCATTGTAGGCGGCCACCGCGAGGGGGAGATTGCCCGGATAGCGGTCGATCAGATAGCGGAGGTGGCGAACCCCGCCCTCGATGTTCTGCTTGGGGTCGAAGGCGTTCCGCACGCCGAGCGACGACGCGGTCTGGGGCATGAGCTGCATGAGCCCCTGGGCCCCCTTGCGGGAGATCGCGCTCGGATTGAAGGCCGACTCGGCGCGGATCACGGACTCGACCAGCGAGGCGCTCACGCCGTAGCGACCGGCGATCTCCTTGATGTCCTCGGTGAAGCGCGCCCGGACCGCCGGCGGCAGCCGCAGCCACCCGGCCCCCGTTCCAGACATCCCGGGAAGGCTTCGGTACCGTGGATCGGTGGGGGCATTGGTGAAGTGGGTGACGCCCTCGGCATCTGTGAGTCGATAGGACGCGGCTTCGCCCTCGGCCGCGATGGCGGCTGCGGCAAGAAGAAAAGCACCCCCGATGAGGGTCGGACGAACCATGACACATCGAGCATAAGGGGCGGGGTCCTTTAGGGCAAGGTCGATGAAAAGTGGAGTCCCTACCGCCACTTACGTGACGATAGGGACTCCTATGACTCGCCCCGTCCAGCCCTCGCGGGGAGGGCGGGTCGGATGTGTCTCAGTTACTCGCGGCGACGAGGTCCGCAAGTGGCGGAGCCAGCGTCCCCGGCTGCGGGAAGTCCTCCAAGCCCAGCCGGAGGACCTGATCGATGGAATCCACGAGGTGGAAGGTCATGCCCTGGCGAGCCTCCGTCGGCACATCCTCGAGGAGATTCTTCTCGTTGCGGCTCGGCAAGATGATCGTCCGGACACCCGCCCGACGCGCGGCGAGCACCTTCTCCTTGATCCCGCCGACCGGCAGCACCCGCCCGGACAGCGTGATCTCGCCCGTCATGGCGAGCTGCCCGCGGAGCGGGCGCCGCGTGAGGAGCGACACCAGCGCGGTGACCATGGTCACCCCGGCGGAGGGCCCGTCCTTGGGAATCGCCCCCGCCGGCACGTGGACGTGGATGTCCGAGTGCTCCCAGAAGTCGGGCCGGATCCCGAACTCGCTCGCGTGCGAGCGGACCCAGGACAGGGCTGTCTGGACGGACTCCTTCATCACGTCACCGAGCTGGCCGGTGAGCGAAAGCGTCTTGGCCCCCTTCATCCGGGTGGCCTCGATGAAGAGAATGTCCCCGCCGGCCGGCGTCCACGCGAGCCCCACCGCCACCCCCGGCACGCGCGTCCGCTCCTCCAGCTCCTCTTGCACGAAGCGGGGCGCCCCCAGCAGTTCGCCCACGAGGGCGGGCGTCACCTCGACCGTCTCGGTCGCGCCTTCCACCCGCCGCTTGGCGAGCTTCCGCGTGATCGCCGCGATCTCGCGCTCGAGGCTCCGGAGCCCCGCCTCGCGCGTATAGCCCCGGGCGAGGAACCGCAGGGCCTCGTCGGTCCAGCGCAGGTGCTCACCCAGGACCAGGCCGTGGTCGGCCGCCTGCTTGGGCACTAGGTGCTGGTTGGCGATGTGCACCTTCTCCTCTTCCGTGTAGCCGGCGAGCTCGATGATCTCCATCCGGTCACGCAGCGGCGGCGGCACCGTGTCCAGGATGTTCGCGGTGGTGATGAAGAGCACCCGCGAGAGGTCGAACGGCACGTCGACGTAGTGGTCGCGGAACGTCCCGTTCTGCTCGGGGTCGAGCACCTCAAGCAGCGCGGACGCAGGGTCCCCGCGGAAGTCCATGCCGAGCTTGTCGATCTCGTCCAGCATGAACACCGGGTTCCTGGACTCCACCCGCCGCAGGCCCTGGATGATCTGGCCGGGCAAGGCGCCGATGTACGTGCGCCGATGGCCGCGGATCTCCGCCTCGTCACGCATACCGCCCAGCGAGATGCGGTGGAACTTCCGGCCGAGCGCCCGCGCGATCGACTTCCCCAGCGAGGTTTTGCCGACGCCGGGAGGGCCCACGAAGCACAGAATCGGGTCCTTCCCCGCCGGCCGCATGCTCTTCACCGCCAGGTACTCGAGGATGCGGTCCTTCACCTTGGGCAGACCCCAGTGGTCGGCGTCGAGGATCTCCCGCGCCTTGGCGAGGTCGAGATTGTCCTCGGTCTGCTTGGACCACGGCAGCGCGATCAGCCATTCGAGATAGGTCCGCGCCACCGTGTACTCGGCGGCGGCCGGCGGCATCTTGGCGAGCCGGTCCAGCTCGCGCAGGGCCTCCCGCTTGGCCTCCTCGGTCATGCCCGCCGCCTCGATCTTGGTTTGCAGGTCGGAGATCTCCTGTCCCCGCTCGTCGTGCTCGCCCAGCTCCTTCTGGATGGCCTTGAGCTGCTCGCGGAGGTAGTACTCGCGCTGGCCCTTGCCCACCTCGGACTCCACCTGCGACTGGATCTTCGAGCCGAGCTCGAGGACCTCCACTTCCTTGGTGAGGGCCGCGACCAGCCGGGTGAGCCGCGCCTTGACGGACTCCGTCTCGAGCAGCTCCTGCTTGAGCTGGGTGTTGAGCGAGGGCAGCGTCGCGGCGACGGCGTCGGCGATCCGGCCCGGACCGGAGACGTTCTGCACCACACCCGCCAGCTCGTCGGGCAGGAACGGAGAGAGCTCCACCACCTGACGAAAGAGGGTCGTCGCGTTGCGCTCGAGCGCTTCGGCCTCCAGGTCGCCCGTCGCGGGCAGCACGTCCTTCACCTCTTCGACGCGCGCCTGCATGAACGGCCGGCGCTGGGTCACCTCGACGATGCGCACGCGGGTCATCCCCTGCACCACGAGCCGGATGGTCCCGTCGGGCTGCTTGACCGTCTTGTGGATGGTCGCCATCGTGCCGACCCGATGCAGGTCCGCTTCCTGCGGGTCCTCGCGGGAAGGATCGCGCTGGCCGAAGACGGCGATCACCCGGCCTCCCCGCACGGCGTCCTCGATCAGGCGCACCGAGGCCTCGCGGCCGGCCGCCAGGGGCAGCACCGCGTGGGGAAAGAGCACGGTATCGCGCAGGGGAAGTATCGACAGGACCTCGGGCACTGCGACCGGGTCCTTGAGTTCGAATTCAGTGGCCATTGATGGGGATCCTTTCTCAGAAGAGCTCGATGGGCGACAGCTGCCCCGACGCGGCGCGAACCAGCGCCTCGCCGGTGCCTCGGCTCGCCGCATCGGGCTTCTGGGCGACGTCATCCTGCACGTAGCCCAGGAGCTGCTCCATCTGGCTCTGCATGTCGAGCATCCGGCGTCTCATCTTTAGGATGATCTCGACGCCGGCCAGATTCACGCCGAGGTCGCGCGTGAGACGGATCAGCCGCGCGATCTCCTCGACGTCCTCCGCCGAGAACATTCGGGTCTGGCCCTCCGTTCGGCTGGGCCGGATGAGACCCTTCTTCTCGTACATACGGAGGGTCTGGGGATGCAGCTTGAGCATCTCGCCCACCACCCCGATGGTGTAGAGCGGTCTGTGCCGGTCCGTCATGCGCGCGCCGTCCTCGCCGCCGCCGCGGGGGAACCCGGCAGCAGGCGTCCGAGATCACGGACCAGCTCCTGCGTGCGGGCGTCCAGTCCGCGCGGGATCTCCACCGAGATCGTCACGTAGAGGTCGCCCCGCCCTTCCGAGGCCAGACGCGGCATCCCGCGCCCCCGGATACGAAAAATCTGGCCGGCCTGAGTGCCCGGGGGCAGCACGAGATCGACGTCGCCCGACAGCGTACGCACCGGCACCCGGGCGCCCAGCACCGCCTCCACGATCGACACGGAGACCTCCGCGTGGAGATTGTCGCCCTTGCGGGTGAAGACGGGATCCTCGTGCACCCGAGTGATGACGACGAGGTCGCCGCGTGGGCCCCCGAACGGCCCTGCGTGCCCTTCCGCTGCGAGGCGGATCTGCGAGCCCGTATCCATGCCCGCGGGAATGGCCACGCGCAGGCTGGCCCGGGACGGCGCCACGCCGCGACCGCGACAGTCGCGGCAGGGGTCCGTCACACGCTGCCCCGCGCCCCGGCACACGGGGCACTCCGCGGGACCCAAAGCTCCCTGCGCGCCCCACACTAGGCCGGCGCCATCGCAATGCTCGCAGGGCGCCGGGGCCGCGCCGGGGCGCGCCCCGCTGGCCTCACACGCCTCACATGGGGACAGCCGCTCCACGGTCAGATCCGCGGTGAGCCCGGCGGCGGCCTGCTGAAAGGCCAGCTCCACCGGCACGTGCAGGTCGTCGCCGCGACGGCGGGACGCGCCCCGTGAGCCCACGCTCTCCGTGGGGCGCTCGCCCGCCCTCGCCTGATGGTCGTACAGGGTCCGCGCAGACGGATCGCTGAGCACGCGATAGGCGGCCCGAATCTCGTCGAAGAGGGCGTCGCCCTCGCGATCCCAGAGATTGACGTCGGGAGAGTAGCGGCGCGCGAGACGCTGATAGGCGCGCCGGATCTGGGTGGCGGACGCCGCCACCCCTACTCCGAGCACCGCGTAGTAGTCTCTCGCCATAGCGGTTCTGCCGGGTCACCGCCGGGGGTGGGACCCCCGGCGGTGAGGCCGATTACTTCTTGGTGTCGCCGAGGTCCTTGAACTCGGCGTCGATCACGTCGCCCTTGGTCTGGTCGGCAGTGCCGTCGGAGGCGTTGCCGCCGCCCGCGCCGGCCGGCTCACCGGGAGCCGCCCCCGCCGCCTGAGCCCGATACATGGCCTCGGCGACCTTGTGGGACGCCTTGGTCAAGGCCTCCTGGGTTTGCTTGATCCGCTCGATGTCGCTGCCCTTGAGCGCCTCCCGCGCCTCGTTCAGCGCGGCCTCGATGGCGGCCTTGTCCTCCGCCGACACCTTGTCCCCGTGCTCGCGCAGCGTCCGCTCGGTGGTGTAGACCAGCGAGTCGGCGTGGTTGCGAACCTCGATCTCCTCGCGGTGCTTCGCGTCCTCGGCCGCGTTGGCCTCCGCCTCGCGCTTCATCCGCTCGATGTCGTCCTTGGTGAGAGTCGACGACGCGGTGATCGTGATGTTCTGCTGCTTGGCGGTTGCCTTGTCCTTGGCGGAGACGTTCACGATGCCGTTGGCGTCGATGTCGAACGTCACCTCGATCTGTGGCACACCCCGCGGCGCCGGCGGCAGGCCGTCCAGGTGAAAGCGGCCCAGCGTCCGGTTGTCGCGCGCCATCGGGCGTTCGCCCTGGAGCACGTGCACCTCCACCGAGGGCTGGCTGTCCGACGCGGTGGTGAACACCTCGCTCTTCTTCGTCGGAATCGTGGTGTTCGACTCGATGAGCCGCGTCATCACCCCGCCGAGGGTCTCGATGCCGAGCGACAGGGGGGTCACGTCGAGGAGGAGGAGGTCCTTCACCTCGCCGGTGAGTACGGCCGCCTGCACCGCGGCACCCACCGACACCACCTCGTCGGGATTGACCGTCTTGTTCGGCTCCTTGCCGAAGAGCTTCTTGACCTCGTCCTGGACCTTGGGCATCCGGGTCTGACCGCCGACCAGGATGACCTCGTCGATCTCGGCGTTGCTCACGCCGGCCTGTCGCATCGCCTCGCGGCAGGGCACCATGCTCCGCTCGATCAGGTCCGCCACCAGCGCCTCGAGCTTCGCCCGCGTGAGGGCGAGGACCAGGTGCTTGGGGCCCGTCGCGTCCGCGGTGATGAACGGCAGGTTGATCTCCGTCTGGACGGTGGTAGACAGCTCGCACTTGGCCTTCTCCGCCGCCTCCTTCAGGCGCTGCAGCGCCATACGGTCCTTGCGCAGGTCGATGCCGTTCTCGCGCTTGAACTCGTCGGCGATCCAGTCGATCACTCGCTGGTCGAAGTCGTCGCCGCCGAGATGGGTATCACCGTTGGTCGCCTTGACCTCCACGACGCCCTCGCCGATCTCCAGGATGGAGATGTCGAAGGTTCCGCCGCCGAGGTCGTAGACCGCGATGGTCTCGTCCTTCTTCTTGTCCAGGCCGTAGGCCAGGGCCGCCGCGGTGGGCTCGTTGACGATACGGAGCACCTCGAGGCCGGCGATGGTGCCGGCCTCCTTGGTCGCCTGGCGCTGGCTATCGTTGAAGTAAGCGGGCACGGTGATCACCGCCTGGGTGACCTTCTCGCCCAGATAGGCTTCCGCGGCTTCCTTGAGCTTGCGCAGGATCAGCGCGGAGATCTCCTGAGGCGAGAACACCTTCCCCCGCACCTCCACGCGCGCGTCGCCGCTGGACGCCTTGACCACCTTGTACGGGACGAGCTTGATCTCCTGGAGCACCTCTTCATAGCGGCGCCCCATGAAGCGCTTGATCGAGAAGACGGTATTGTCGGGGTTGGTGATGGCCTGCCGCTTGGCCACCTGCCCCACGAGCGTCTCGCCTTCCTTCGTGAACGCCGCCACCGACGGGGTGAGTCGGCTCCCTTCCTGATTGGGGATGACGGTTGGATCGCCGCCTTCCACAACCGCCACTACCGAGTTCGTCGTCCCCAGATCGATGCCGATCACCTTCGCCATTTTGTCGCTCCTCTATACGTGTCATTGGGCCTGCCGACGCGGGGGAGGGGCGGCGGAGAAGGGAACTTGTCCCTCCTCCGCCGTTCCGTCGCTTCGACTAGGCCACGTCGATCTTGATCGCCTTGGGCTTGAGCTCTTCCGCCTTCGGCAGGGTGATGGTGAGCACGCCATCGCGATACGTAGCCTTGACCTTGTCGGCTTGCACGGGATACGGCAGCGTCAGGTTTCGCTCGAACTTCCCGTACCAGCGCTCCCCGCGATAAAGGCCTTCCTCCTTCGCCTGCGACACCCGCTCGCCCCGCAGGGAGAGCATCTCGCCGGTGATGGAGATCTGAATATCCTTGTCGCTCATTCCAGGCAGCTCGACGGTGACGACGAGATCGTCCTTCGCCTCGAACATGTCGACCGCCGGGGACCACGCGCGCCCCATGCCGGGCATCGAGCGACCGAAGAACCCTTCGAACATTCGACTCATCTCGTCGTTCCAGCGCTCCACGTTCTGACTGATCGGACGCCAACTCACGATGGTCATAGCTCCTCCTCCGGGCCCCGTAGGCCTTTAATCTAAGTCTGAAGTACTTATATTCTATGAGCGCTAGTATGTCAAGTTTGTGGCAAACAATTCCATAAGATCCCGAAAAGGCGCAAGAAAGTTGGACGAGTTAATGCTGGATGCTATCGTTGGCCGATGCGCTTCGGGTGCTTCGGTTGCCTCGTCCTCCTCGTGGGCATCTTGGTCGTGGTCGTGGCGGCCGCCGGATTCGTCTTCCTCTCGGGGAACATGGCCACGGCCCCCGACGTCCAGCCCTCGCGCTTCACCCGAGCCGATGGGTTCTCCGCGCAGCGCAAGCTCTATGAGCTGGTGCTCCGGGAGTCCGGCCGGTCCACGCGCACCGATCCGGTAGTCCTGAGCGAGGGCGAGGTCAACGCCTTCCTCGCCAATCACCTCGCCGAATCAGCCGACCTGCCATTCAGCCCCCTCGTGGTGCGCTTCGCGGGGGGCCAGATGGAGTTGAGCGGGCAAACCGTGCTCCGGCATCTCCTCCAGGGGCCGCCGTTCCCCCAGTTCATGCGCTATTTGCCCGCCGAGCGCCTCGACCAGCCGGTCTGGGTCACCGTCCGCGGCCGCTTCGTCATCGAGCATCCGCGAACCAAGACGGGACGGACCTATGCTCGAGTCGACGTCACCGAGTTCGCGCTGGGCAAGCAGCCGGTGGGGAAGTGGCTCCTGTGGCTCATGCTCGGCCAAACCGGCTCAAAGCTCCTGCGCTTCCAGGTTCCCGCCGTCGTGGATTCGGTGCAGATCGACGAGCGAAGAGCCGTGATCCGGACGCAGTAAGACTCTCAGCGGCCCGCGGCCGTCGCCGCCCGCACGAACCGCATCTCGAGGTCGTAGAGGACCTCTTCGAGCAGCCGACTTTCCTGCTCCGTGCGGTTCCCCTCCGTCTTTTCGCGGAGCAGGAGCAAGATGTCCACCGCCTCCCGAGCCTGTGCGAGGTCCACTCGGCGCTCGCCCGTGGCGGGGTCGGCCTCGCCGAGCGCCATCAGGGCCGAGGTCGCGAACATCACGAACAGGGCGGAGAGATCCGGCCCGCCGGGGTCGCGGCTCGGTGGGGGGGTCGGCGCCGAGGGGGAGGGGCCTCCGCTCGAAGCTCGCTCACCTTGCGGGGTGGACCGGCTCTCCGTCTCGGTCGTCGGCCCGGAGTCCCGATGTCGCCGATCAGTGACCTTGAAGCTCTCTTCCTCGGCCATCTTCGTCCTCCGGGCGGAGGCTAGCACGCGACCCCAAGACCTTCAAGGACGTGACGGGCGTGTGTATAATGGCCGTGCGCTTCCAGGACCCCCCATGGCTGACTCCGCCGGCACCCTTTTCGAATCGCTGCTTTCCATCATGTCCCGTCTGAGATCGGAGGGGGGCTGCCCCTGGGACCGGGAGCAGACCCGACAGTCCCTGAAGCCCTATCTGATCGAAGAGGCCTACGAAGCGCTGGAGGCGCTCGAAGGGGATTCGAGCGACCACATCCAGGAGGAGCTCGGGGATCTGCTGTTCCAGGTGGTGTTCCACGCACAGCTCGCCCGGGAGACCGGCGAGTTCACGATGGCGGACCTGCTCACGCGGCTGAACGACAAGATGATCCGCCGACACCCGCACGTGTTCGCGGACGGCCAGGTCGCCGACGCCGCCGAGGCACTCTCCCAATGGGAGCGGATCAAGCGGGGCGAGGGCAAGGCGGGCGCGCCCGCGCGCTCGGCGCTCGATGGTGTGCCCGCCACCGCACCCCGTCTCCTGCGCGCACAGCGCCTTCAGGTCAAAGCCGGCCGCGTGGGCTTCGACTGGCCGTCCTGGCGCGAGGCGTGGAGCAAGCTGGGCGAGGAGATGGTGGAGCTCGATCATGCCGCGCAGACGTCCGATCCGGCGCGGATCCGGGAAGAGCTGGGCGACCTTCTCTTCTCGGTCGTGAATGTCGCGCGGCTGCTGGGAGTGGACGCGGAGGACAGTCTGAGAGGGGCCGCCGAGAAGTTCACCCGTCGCTTCAGAGAGGTGGAAGCGGAAATGAACGCCGCGGGCCGGACCATGGGCGAGGCATCGCTGGAGGAGCTGGACCGAACGTGGGAGGCGGTCAAGTCTCGCGAGGAGCGTCCCCCGACGGATACGCGCCCGGGAGCCGGGCCGGGAGCGGGGCAATGAAGGCCAAGCTGGGGAGCACCACCATCTCGATCCACCTGGGCGACATCACCGACGCCGAGGTCGACGCCATCGTCAACGCGGCGAACTCGCAGCTCCTGATGGGCGCCGGTGTGGCGGGGGCGATCAAGCGCAAGGGTGGCACTGTCATCGAGGAGGACGCCGTCCGCCAGGGGCCGGTGGAGGTCGGCGAGTCGGTGCTCACGGTGGCGGGGAACCTCGCTGCCACGCATGTGATCCACGCCGCCACTATGGGCCCCGACCTCAAGACAGACCCTGGCAAGATCGCAGCGGCCACCAAGTCGAGCCTGGCCCTGGCCGAGAAGCACAAGCTCATCTCGATCGCCTTCCCAGCCCTGGGGAGCGGGGTGGGCGGCATTCCTCCGGCCATCAGTGCGGACGCGATGCTGACTGCGCTGGCCGAGCACTTGAAAGGCGGTAAGTCCTCGTTACAGAAGGTTCAGTTCATCTTGTATCAGGCCGAGGCGCAGAAACCTTTTACGGATATGTTGAAGAAGGTGACTGGGTTATAGTTGAGCGGTCGGGCTTTTTCAGCCCTACCGCACGATGGCCGAAGCGAAACTCGGACAGCCAGTCAGCCGTCGCCTCGGAGATCTCCTGGTCAAGGAAGGACTGATCAACCAGGAGCAGCTCCAGCGAGCGCTCGCAGACCAAAAGGGTAGCAACGAGAAGCTCGGCTCCATCCTCGTCCGGCTGGACATCATCAATGAAGACCAGCTGATCGACTTCCTGTCCAAGCAGTACGGCATCCCGTCCATCACCCTCACCCAGCTCGACGTGGACGCCGAGGTCGTCAAGCTCGTGCCCGCCCAGATCGCGCGGAAGTACGAGGTGCTGCCGATCAAGCGGGCCGGGAACCAGCTCACGCTCGCGATGGCCGACCCGACGAACGTCTTCGCGGTCGACGACGTCGGCTTCATGACCAACCTCCAGGTCGTGCCGGTGGTGGCATCGCAGGGCGCGATCCGGAAGGCGATCGACCGCCTCTACGAGGCCCAGACCGGCGGGATCGCCGAAGTCATCTCGGAGATGGATTCCGCCGTCGGCGACGTCGAGGTCGTCGAGGGCGAAGAGGAGCAGTGGGCGAAAGCCGACATCTTCGAGCTGAAGGAGTCGGCGGACGAGCCCCCCGTCGTCCGGCTCGTCAACATGATCCTGGTGGACGCCATCCGCCGCGGCGCGTCCGACATCCACCTCGAGCCCTACGAGAAGGTGTTCCGGGTGCGCTTCCGTATCGACGGCGTGCTCCACGAGATCATGACCCCGCCCAAGCGGCTGGAAGCCGCCCTGACCTCGCGCGTGAAGATCATGTCGACCCTCGACATCGCGGAGCGGCGCCTGCCGCAGGACGGCCGCATCAAGCTCCGCTACAACCAGCGCGAGATCGACTTCCGCGTCTCCACGCTGCCGACGATCTTCGGCGAGAAGACGGTCATGCGCATCCTGGACAAGGACGCGCTGCAGCTCGACCTCGCCATGCTGGGCTTCGACGCGTGGAGCCTGGAGCAGTTCTCGCGTGCGATTCACCAGCCTTACGGCATGATCCTCATCACGGGGCCCACCGGCTCCGGCAAGACCACGACGCTCTACTCGGCGATCCATACGATCAACTCGCCGGACGTGAACATCATGACGGCGGAGGATCCGGTCGAGTACAACCTGAAGGGCGTCAATCAGGTGCAGGTCAACG